>LNAP01001730.1_pt1 | contig 67318 bp, 66 predicted proteins | sample 602601 | NCBI WGS metagenome assembly LNAP01 (sample SAMN02440304, study PRJNA202911) | soil metagenome | biome: Subtropical and temperate rainforests or woodlands; isolation source: soil samples (1 kg each in a 20% v/v slurry with milli Q water) were... ...
TGGGTCAATGGGTCAAGGGCATCCAGCCCGCGGGCGCCGCACCAGCCTTCAGCCAGCAAGGCTTGCATGTGTTGACGGGTGGCAATCCGACGTTAAACCTGCGCCTGCTGACCGAACTGCTGAACAGTAGCCGCCTGGATCGACAGGGCCTGCAAGCGCTGTCAGGCACACAGGAACCACAGGCATTTCTCGACATTGCCCATAGAATCAAGGGCGCCGCCCGAATCGTCCAGGCCACTCGGTTGATCGACAGCTGCGAGGCGCTCGAGGCTGCCGGCCATGCCCCCTTCTCCCCCGAGAAAGTAAGCGAATGCTGCGACGCCGTAGAGCGCGCCTTGCTCGAACTGGAGCAGGCATTGCTGCAACAAATCGAGCAAAACGCCCCCTGCACAATGAGCGAGCCTTAACTATGCTTGGACGCGGAGCAGTGTGTTAACCATCACGGAGTGACCTGCATGCCCAGCCCACTGCGTCCGGATCAACGCCGTTTTCCCCTGCACGTTCATATCAGCGTGATGTTCACTTGCCTGCTGTTGCTGACCGGGATCGTGCTGGGCATTTTCAACTATCAGCAAACCACGCAAATCATTCTGTCGAGCAGTGAAAAACTGTTCAGTCGAATTGAGCAGGACGTGCGCCTGGACCTGCACGCCACCTATGAACCGATTCGGCACCTGCTGAGCCTGTTGACGCATACCCCTGCCACCCAGGCGCTCGATCTGCAGCAGCGCCTGGCGTTGCTACTGCCCTTCAGTCAGTCACTCCAGGACAACCCCGACCTGGCTTCGCTGTACGTGGGGTACGACACCGGTGACTTCTTCATGGTTCGCCCGCTGCGCACCCCAGATCAGAAGGCGTTACTCAAGGCCCCGGATACCGCGGCCTACCAGGTCTGGAGTATCGAGCGAAACAGCAGCGGCCAGGTGCATTCGCAATCCTTGTTTTTTGATCGGGACCTGACGCTCGTCAGCCGTCAGGACAACCCTGAAGAAACCTACGATCCGCGTGGCCGCGCCTGGTTTATCAGCGCCAGCCAAAACGCTGACCAGATCACCACCGAACCCTACGTTTTTTTCTCGACCCACAATGTCGGTACCACCCTGGCACGGCGCAGCGGCGAGCATGCCGTACTCGCTGCCGACCTGACCCTGGCCGAGCTTTCGGCCACACTGGCCAAACATGTGGTGACGCCCGCTACCGAGATCGTGCTGTTCGACGCGCAAGGCAATGCCATCGCTTATCCCGACAGCCGTCGCCTGATCGTTGACGATCAAACCGCCCACCTGAGCAAGGCCGCCGACCTCAGTCCCGCCCTGCAGGCGCTGCTCAGTACACCTGCGCCGGGTAATCGCCTGACTGCCATGGGCCGTCAATGGATTGTTGCGCGTAGCCGCATGCAGGAAGGCGGCCCCCAGGGGCTGCAACTGGCAATGCTGATACCTGAAGATGAACTGCTCGTCGATGCCTACCGCATGCGCTGGCAAGGCGCACTGATTACCCTGGCGACCCTGCTGCTGTGCGTACCACTGGGTTGGCTGACGTCCAGGATCCTGGTCAAGCCCCTGCGCTCCCTCGTGCAGGAAGCGGATGCCATTCGCAGTTTCGATTTCAACTTTCCGGCCACACGCCGCTCTCCGGTACTTGAGGTCGACCAGCTAAGCCTTTCCATGGAGCGTATGAAAGATACCCTGGCAAGCTTTTTCCAGATCACAGACAGCCTGAGCGCCGAGACCCGGTTTGCCCCATTGCTGGAGCGGGTGCTGTTTGAAACGGTAAGGATCGGCCGGGCCCAGGCTGGCCTGATCTACCTGCGCGAAGGGGATGGCGACCTCATGGAACCCCAGGGCCTGGTGATCAACGACACCGCACACGCCCTGTCTTCATTCGACCTTCGCGCACACGCATTCAAGGACACAGACAGCCCCGCCTGGCTGCAGCAGCTGTCGACAGCCGACAACGTTGTCACCCACCTGGGCTTCGAACAGGCGGGGGATCTCCAAAAAGTCCTGCTGGCAATGGCCTGTCCCCGCGTTCACCTGATCGGCATCCGCTTGCACAATCGTCACAACGAAACCGTCGGCCTGTTGGTGTTTCTGCTGGCCGACAGCGGCAACCAGAGCGACCTGGACAAACTGCGTCCCGACCGCATTGCATTCCTGCAGGCGGTGTCCGGTGCCGCCGCTGTGAGTATTGAAAGCCATCGCTTGCAGGACCGGCAAAAAAAGCTGCTGGACGCCTTCATCAAGCTGCTGGCCGGCGCGATAGATGCCAAGAGCCCCTATACCGGTGGCCATTGCCAACGAGTTCCGGCGCTGACGTTGATGCTCGCCCAGGCCGCAGCAGCCAGCCAGGACCCGGCTTTCAGCGGCTACCAGCCTACGGACGATGAGTGGGAGGCGCTGCACATAGCCGCCTGGCTGCACGACTGCGGCAAAGTGACAACCCCGGAATACGTCGTCGACAAAGCCACCAAGCTCGAAACCCTGAACGACCGCATCCACGAAATACGCACCCGCTTCGAAGTGCTCAAGCGCGATGCCTGGATCAACTATTGGCAAGCCATTGCCCAAGGTGGCGATGAGCAGCCCCTGGCGCAACAGCGCGATGCCACTTTGGCGGAACTCGATGACGATTTCGCCTTCATCGCCCGCTGCAACCTCGGCGGCGAGACCATGGCCGAAGCCGATCTGCAACGCCTGCGCAGTATCGGTCAACGCACCTGGACGCGGACCCTGGATGACCGCCTGGGAGTTTCCTGGGAGGAGAACCAGCGCCAGGCACGCACGCCCGCACCGACGCTGCCCGTCTGCGAGACGTTGCTGGCGGACCGGCCCGAGCATCTGTTCGAACGCGCCGAAGCCGAAGTGATTGCCGAGGATAATCCCTGGGGTTTCAAGCTCGATGTCCCGCATTACAAGTACAACCGCGGCGAACTCTACAACTTGAGCATTACCCGAGGCACCCTGACACGCGAAGAGCGCTACATCATCAACCACCACATGGTGCAGACGATTCTGATGCTCAACCACCTGCCCTTCCCCGAGCATCTGGGCAACGTAGCGGAGATCGCCGGCGGTCACCACGAAAAAATGGACGGCACGGGTTATCCGAAACGCTTGAAGCGTGAGCAGATGAGCCTGCCGGCGCGGATGATGGCGATTGCCGATATCTTCGAGGCGCTGACCGCCGCCGACCGCCCCTACAAGAAAGCCAAGACCCTGAGTGAAGCGCTGGGCATCATGGCCAACATGTGCCGGGATGCCCACATCGACCCACAGTTGTTCGAACTGTTCATCAACGCGCAGATTTATCTGCAGTACGCCCGGCGCTTCCTCGACCCACAACAGGTCGATGCAGTGGATGCGCCAAGCCTGCTGGTCAAGGCAGGCTTGAGAGCGTGATCAGCAGTCGGTCAGGCGCAGGAAAATAGCGGCCAATTGCTCGATGCCCGCTTGATCCTGCGCGGTGAAACGCGCCAGTTGGGGGCTGTCGAGATCGAGCACGCCGATCAGGCGACCGTCCTTGACCAAGGGCACGACCAGTTCGCTGTTCGACGCACTGTCGCAGGCGATATGCCCGGCAAACGCGTGCACGTCTTCGACTCGCTGGGTTTGCAAGGTCGCCGCCGCCGTCCCGCACACGCCCCGGCCGAACGGAATCCGCACGCAGGCGATTTGCCCTTGGAACGGGCCCAGCACCAGCTCGCCATCACGATTGAGGTAGAATCCGGCCCAGTTCAAGCCCTCGAGTTGATTGAACAGGAACGCCGAAAACTGAGCGGCGTTGGCAATGAAATCACGCTCATCCGCCAGCAAGGACTCCAGCTGCGCGTGCAGCATGCCGTAGCCCTCGAGGCCCTGGCCGCTCTTTTGTAAATCGATCATGCCTTGTGCTCCAACAGTTTCAGCCCCACCCAATAGCGGGCAAATTGATACGCGCAACGTCCGTTGCGATTGCCCCGTCCCGTGGCCCAGCGCACCGCAAGGATGTCCAGCTCTTCGGTGCGTTGCCACGGCAGGCCTGCCCTGTCGGCCAATTGACCGATCCAGTGTTCGACCACATCGAGGAAGTGCTCCTGGGTGAACGGATAGAACGATAGCCACAACCCGAAGCGATCCGACAGGGCGATCTTGTCTTCCACTGCCTCGCTGGGGTGCAATTCACCATCGACCCGTTTCCAGTTTTCGTTATCGCTTTCCTTTTCCGGCACCAGGTGTCGACGGTTGGAGGTGGCGTACAGCAACACGTTGTCCGGTGCCTGTTCGAGCGAACCGTCGAGAACGCTTTTGAGCACGCGATAATCGCCCTCGCCTGACTCGAACGACAGGTCATCGCAGAACAATACGAAACGCTGCGGTAGCTTGGCGAGCTGCTCGACCACCCGCGGTAAGTCCGCCAGGTGATCACGCTCGATTTCGATAAGGCGCAGACCAGCCTCGGCGTGCTCAGCCAGCAAGGCGCGCACCAGCGACGATTTGCCAGTGCCACGCGAACCCCAGAGCAGGGCGTGGTTGGCCGGCATGCCATCGAGGAACTGGCGGGTATTTCGTCCCAGTTGCTCCACCTGGCGGTCGACGCCGATGAGGTCGCTCAGACGCATGTCCAGGCTGACCTGCAGCGGCAGCAGAAAACCGCTGCGCCCCTCACGCTGCCAGCGCGCAGCCAGGCAATGGGTCCAGTCGATGGCTTGCCGAGGGGTGGGCAACAACGGTTCGATACGGGCCAGAACGGCATCGGCACGTTCAAGAAAAGCATTTAATCGGGAATCCACGTCTTCTCCTCGGGCACGTTCACAGTAATGATGTCGATACAGCAACGAAATACAGCGTTCGATGAACGGTCAACCGCCCTGTAGCGGGGCTCGCGGGATCACCCTGCATGATCGACTATGCTTGAGCAGCGAAGGAAAACGGAAGTGATTCAACACCCCATGGACATCAAGTTCACCAACCGGCTGTCTTACAAACAAGCGCGGCTCACCGTGCTGGTCGGTTTTGTTCTGGGTATGCTGCTCAGCGTGCTGCAAATAGGCATCGATTATGCCAGTGAAGACGCCTCCATCAACCGCGAAATCCTGTCTTTACTCGAAATCAGTCACAACCCCGCCTCGCGCATCGCCTACAACATCGACGCCGAACTCGCCCAGGAACTGACCTTGGGCCTGTTGCGCTCACCTGCGATCGTCGGAGCGAAACTGACAGACAACAACGGCAGTATCCTGGCCAAGGTCAAGCGTCCAGGCCTGCAAAGCGACTATCGGGTCTTGAGTGACCTTCTGTTCGGGGCCAACAGGCAGTTCGAAGACCGCCTGTACCTGGATCATTTGCCCAACGAATCCCTGGGTACCCTGCAATTGGACGTCGACACTTACTCGTTCGGCTACCGATTCCTGCGGCGGGCCGAGGTAACCCTGATCAATGGTTTCGCCCGCAGCCTGCTCCTGAGCGGTATCCTGCTGGCGCTGTTCTACGTGATGCTGACCAAGCCGTTGGTGCGGGTCATCCGCGAACTCAGTGGCCGCGATCCGCGCAGCGCGGAGCCGACCTCCCTGGAATGTCCGGCGGGGCATGCCAACGATGAAATCGGCGTACTGGTGAAAGTCGCCAACCAGCAATTCGAAAACATCGCCACCGAAATCCAGCAGCGACGCAACGCCGAAAACCGTCTGACCGACTATCTTGGCCAGCTGGAAAACATCGTTTCGGCACGCACCACCGAACTCAAGACCATCAACGCCCGGCTCAGTCAGTCCAACCAGGAGCTGGAAGTCGCGCGCAGTACCGCCCTGGACATGGCCGAAGCGCGTTCAGTGTTCCTGGCCAACATGAGCCACGAAATTCGCACACCCCTCAATGGCCTGCTGGGCATGATCGCGCTGTCGCTGGACGGCCCGCTGTCTGCCGAGCAACAGCAACAGCTGGCCATCGCCCATGACTCGGGCAAAGTGCTGGTGGAGTTGCTCAACGATATTCTCGACCTGTCGAAATTCGATGCCGGCCAGCTCGAACTCGAGCACATCCCGTTCGACCTTGGTTCGCTGGTCGAAGACACGGCCAACCTGCTGTCGCAGAACGCCGCACCGAGTGTCGAACTGACCTGCCTGATCGATCCGGACTTTCCTGCGCTGGTGCTCGGCGATCCGACACGGGTCCGGCAGATCGTCAGTAATCTGCTGTCCAATGCGCTCAAGTTCACCCGTTTTGGCCGGGTCGATGTGCGTCTGTCGACCTACCAGGATGGCGTCAGCATCGAAGTCTGCGACACCGGCATTGGCATCCCCCGGGATGCTCAGGTGAAGATCTTCAAGCCCTTCACCCAGGCCGGGGCCGGGATCACCCGACAATTTGGCGGCACCGGGTTGGGTTTGGCCCTGACCCACAACTTGTGTGAAGCCATGCAAGGCCGGCTAACCATCAGTTCTGAACCCGGTTTCGGCAGCCAGTTCTGCGCGCAACTGCCCCTGCCCAGTCACACCCGGGCACTGGCCCCGGCTCCCCTGCAGGGCAAGGTCATCGCGATTACCGCCGCCAGCAGCGGTCTGGCGGAACTGCTGAGCCGTGTATTGCCCGGGTGGGGGCTCGATTATCAGCAACGGTCGATCGATGATCCATTGCTCGGCCTGAACCCCGATGTTCTGATCACCGACTGCCCCGAGTGCCTGTTCAACCTGCGCCCTACCGTCGGTGCGCCCATCCTGCTGGTGACCGCTTACGGCAGCTTCATGCCCAGCGAACAAGTCAGCGCCCTCGCCCCCCTGCAGCAGCAGGCGCGCCCACTGGCACGCAATGCGCTGTATCAGACTTTGCGACGAATCTTGCTGGCGCAAACCGACACCCCCATCGATACCCGCGTCGATAGCCACGTCCCGCAGCGACGTGCGCGAGTGCTGCTGGTGGAGGACAACCCGGTCAACCAACTGGTGGCCAAGGGCATGCTGGGTAAACTCGGTTGCGACGTGATTGTCGCCGCGCACGGAGCCGAGGCGCTGGATCAATTGGAAGGCCGCGACTTCGATCTGGTGCTGATGGATTGCAATATGCCGGTCATGGACGGCTATGAAGCCAGTCGGCAAATCCGTCGCAGTGGTCGGTGGCCGCAACTGCCCATCGTCGCCCTGACCGCCAACGCCATGTCCGAAGAACGCGAACGCTGCCGTGCGGCGGGCATGAGCGACTACCTGGCCAAACCTTTCCGCCGGGAAGAGCTTGCCGCCCTGCTGGACGTTTGGATACCAGCTACGACAACGCCTTGATTTGCCCCAGCAAGTGGTCAAGGCCGTCGCGCAGGTCATTCAGCCGATCCAGATCCACACCGCTGTCGCATAACAGGCGGGCCTTGAGCGGCCCGACCTGATCACGCAGTGCGGTGCCCTTGGGCGACAAGCTCAGGTGTACCTCGCGCTCATCGCGCGCCGAGCGCTGACGCTGAACCAGTTGCAACTGTTCAAGACGCTTGAGCAGGGGCGTCAGCGTACCGGAGTCCAACGCCAGGCGCTCACCCAGCGCCTTGACCGTCGGCTGCTCCGGGGCAACCGCCTGCCATTCCCACAACACCAGCATCGCCAGGTACTGCGGATAAGTCAGGCCCAACTGATCGAGCATCGGCTTGTAGGCGCGAATGACCGCGCGGGACGCCGCATACAGTTTGAAGCAGAGCTGGCTGTCGAGGCTCAGCGAGTCGACGGACAAGCTGTTCATTTGAGCAGTGCTTCGATCTCACCGCTCAAGTCCTGCGGCTTGGTCGCTGGTGCGAAGCGCTTGACCAGCTGGCCGTCCTTGCCGATCAGGAATTTGGTGAAATTCCACTTGATACCTTGGGAACCGAGCACACCCGGTGCACGCTTTTTCAACTGCACAAACAAGGGATGGGCGCCGTCGCCATTGACTTCAATCTTTTTGAACAGCGGGAAACTGACACCGTAGTTCAGCTCGCAGAACTCGCTGATCGCCCCTTCGTTGCCCGGTTCCTGCTTGCCGAATTGATTGCAGGGGAAGCCAAGCACCACCAGGCCTTGATCCTTGTAGGTCTGCCACAGTTCCTCAAGGCCTTTGTATTGCGGGGTGAAACCGCATTTGCTGGCGGTGTTGACCACCAATACCGCCTTGCCGGCGAAATCCGCCAAGGTTTTTTGTTCGCCCTTGATGGTGGTGCAAGGGATGCTCAGGAGGTTGTCGCTCATGATCGAGGCACTCGAAAAGGGGTGATGCGACAAACATAGCGAGCAATTGAATTGTGTGCAATCTAATAAATCCCACCTGCCCCTCAATCCACACTCAATCCCTGTAGGAGCTGCCGCAGGCTGCGATCTTTTGATCTTGATCTTTCGCGATAGAGAGAAAAAACAAAGATCAAAAGATCGCAGCCTGCGGCAGCTCCTACAGGGTTCGCGTTACGAGCGGGGTACCAGGTCCAGGCACACAGAGTTGATGCAGTAGCGCAGGCCGGTTGGCGGCGGGCCATCCGGGAATACGTGGCCCAGGTGCGCGTCACATTTGGCGCAGACCACTTCGGTGCGGATCATGCCGTGGCTGACATCACGAATCTCGGTCATGGCGCTATCGCCGATCGGCGCATAAAAGCTTGGCCAGCCGCAGCCGGAATCGAACTTGGTGCTGGAATCGAACAACGGCTCGCTACAGCAGATGCAGTGGTAGATACCGTCGGTCTTGGTGCCGTTGTACTTGCCGGAAAACGGGCGTTCGGTGCCCTTGAGGCGGCAAACGTTGTACTGTTCCGGATCGAGCATGGCTTTCCATTCTTCCAGGGTTTTTTCCAACTTTTCCATCATCACACCTCAGCAACTGAAAAAGCCCGATCTGTACCTTTTCCACGGATCGGGCGGCACGTATGATTGCGCCTCGTCAAACGCCAGTCTGGCAGCCAGGCCACGCGCATTCAAACGGATTTATGGGTGCTGCCTCTCAAGGCGTCAGGCCTGTGTGATTACGCAGGATTCCCAGCACGGTTGTCCACACACCGCCTGGATCGTTCATTTTCGGGAACACATCGCCATGCAGGTCAGCAAATCGAACAAGCTCGCCAACGTCTGCTACGACATTCGCGGCCCAGTGCGCCTGGAAGAGGAAGGCCATCGCATCCTCAAGCTGAACATCGGCAACCCGGCGCCCTTTGGTTTCGAAGCGCCGGATGAAATCCTCCAGGACGTGATCCGCAATCTGCCCACCGCCCAGGGCTACAGCGACTCCAAGGGCCTGTTCAGCGCGCGCAAGGCCGTGATGCAGTACTACCAGCAAAAACAGGTGGAAGGCGTCGGCATTGAAGACATCTACCTGGGCAACGGCGTTTCCGAGCTGATCGTGATGTCGATGCAGGCCCTGCTCAACAACGGCGACGAAGTGCTGGTACCGGCGCCCGACTACCCGTTGTGGACCGCCGCGGTAAGCCTCTCGGGCGGCAACCCGGTGCATTACCTGTGCGACGAGCAAGCCAACTGGTGGCCGGACCTGGCGGACATCAAGGCCAAGATCACCCCGAACACCAAGGCACTGGTGATCATCAACCCGAACAACCCGACCGGTGCGGTGTACTCCAAAGAAGTCCTGCTGGGCATGCTGGAGCTGGCCCGCCAGCACAACCTGGTGGTGTTTTCCGACGAAATCTACGACAAGATCCTGTACGACGATGCCGTGCACATCTGCACCGCGTCTTTGGCGCCGGACCTGCTGTGCCTGACCTTCAACGGCCTGTCCAAGTCCTATCGAGTGGCCGGTTTCCGTTCCGGCTGGATCGCCATTTCCGGACCAAAGCACCACGCCCAGAGCTACATCGAAGGCATCGACATGCTGGCTAACATGCGCCTGTGCGCCAACGTGCCGAGCCAGCACGCGATCCAGACTGCACTGGGTGGCTATCAAAGCATCAACGACCTGGTGCTGCCGCCAGGGCGCCTGCTGGAGCAGCGTAACCGCACCTGGGAACTGCTCAACGACATTCCTGGCGTGAGCTGCGTCAAACCGATGGGCGCACTGTATGCGTTCCCGCGGATCGACCCGAAGGTCTGCCCGATCCACAACGACGAAAAATTCGTCCTCGACCTGCTGCTCTCGGAGAAGCTGCTGGTGGTGCAAGGCACGGCGTTCAACTGGCCATGGCCCGACCACTTCCGCGTCGTGACCCTGCCGCGCGTCGATGACCTGGACATGGCCATCGGACGCATTGGCAATTTCCTCAAATCCTATCGCCAATAAGCAGCCAGTCACCGTGCGATACCAAAAACATCGCACGGTGATTCATTCTGCAACATATGCTCGCGCCCTACCCGTGACCTCACTCCCGATGCCCGTGCACGACCCCATTGCCTGGTCACATCGAGTAACGACGGGCACTTTGTTGCCGGTTGGCTGGCAAATCACTTTGCCATCCCTTGTCAGAAATGCCCTGCAAACAGCTACGCTATTGCTGTAGGACACAGTTTGAAATAGTCACTCGGTTGAATACCCCGTTGCGGCACCTTATATACCCCGCAGTACGCTACATCTTTAGCTTGAGGAGATTTCTACAACCATGATGCGCATCCTGCTGTTCTTGGCCACTAACCTGGCGGTCGTGCTGATTGCCAGCATCACCCTGAGCCTTTTCGGCTTGCGGCCAATGGGGTTGATCTCAACCTCAATCAGCTGCTGATTTTCTGTGCGGTCTTCGGTTTCGCCGGTTCCCTGTTCTCGCTGTTCATCTCCAAGTGGATGGCGAAGATGAGCACCAGCACCCAAATCATCAGCCAGCCACGCACGCGTCACGAGCAATGGCTGCTGCAAACGGTCGAGCAATTGTCCCGCGAAGCCGGGATCAAGATGCCCGAAGTCGGGATCTTCCCGGCCTATGAGGCGAACGCGTTTGCCACCGGCTGGAACAAGAACGACGCACTGGTCGCGGTCAGCCAGGGCCTGCTGGAGCGTTTCTCGCCGGATGAAGTGAAAGCCGTCCTGGCCCACGAAATCGGCCACGTGGCCAATGGCGACATGGTGACCCTGGCCTTGATCCAGGGCGTAGTGAACACCTTCGTGATGTTCTTCGCACGGATCATCGGCAACTTTGTCGACAAGGTGATCTTCAAGAACGAAGAAGGCCAGGGCATTGCCTACTACATAGCCACCATTTTCGCCGAACTGGTCCTGGGTATCCTGGCCAGTGCCATCGTCATGTGGTTCTCGCGCAAGCGCGAATTCCGCGCGGACGAAGCCGGTGCACGCCTGGCCGGTACCAACGCGATGATTGGCGCACTGCAACGCCTGCGCGCGGAACAGGGCCTGCCGGTGCATATGCCTGACACCCTGAATGCCTTCGGCATCAACGGTGGCATCAAACAGGGCTTCGCCCGCATGTTCATGAGCCACCCGCCGCTGGAAGAGCGTATCGACGCACTGGCGCGTCGTCGCGGCTGAACGCTGGCGATATAAACAAGAAGGCCCGCAATGATGCGGGCCTTTTTTTGCCTGCTGATTTATACGGCGCTCATCAGGGCCCCTTCGCGGGCAAGCCCGCTCCCACAGTTGGCCGAGTTATCAAGATGAATGAGGTCTAATGTGGGAGCGGGCTTGCCCGCGAAGGGGCCGGCACTGGCGGCTACAACCTATCGGCTGGAAACCCGATACACCCGCTCTTCAAGCCGCGTAACGCCTGCCTCCAGAAATTTGCCGCTCTCGCTCAACACATCCTGGTCTTCGAGGGTCTTCAGCGTCCACGAAGCACCGAACAACCGCTGCACTTCTTCATCGAGCACGGCAAAAGGCGGCCCCTCCATTTGCGCCTGGTCGTAGTCCAGGGTAATCAACAACCCGTTGGAGCCCTTGGGCAGGATCCGCGTCAAATGAGCTGCATAGCGCTCACGCATTGGCGCGGGCAACGCAATCAATGCGGCTCGATCATAGACGGCCGAGCAGTCGGCGACATCGCCTGGCGTCAGATCGAAGAAATCGCCACACCACAGCTCGATGGAACCTGCGCGATATACCTTGAAAGGTCCTTGTTCATCCACTGCTGGATCAAATTGATGCTCGCTGAAGAAATCCTCGACAGCCTTTTCCGACAGTTCGATCCCCAGCACCTCATGGCCTCGCTGCGCCAGCCACAGCAGGTCCAGGCTCTTGCCGCATAACGGCACCAGTACGCGAGCGCCCTCTTCCAGGCCCAGCGCCGGCCAGAATCGCTGGAGATACGGGTTCACTTGCGGCAAGTGAAAACCGATCTGATTCGATTTCCATTTTTTGTGCCAAAACTCCGGCTGCATAAATAACCCCAAAATTCGATCAAAACACCCTAAAACTTATATTAGATTTAGATCAATGATCTGACAGAAGATGGCTCTATCTTAACTCTCAGGAGCTCATCCATGTTCCCCAGCCTCTACATATCCCATGGTTCGCCAATGCTGGCCCTTGAACCTGGCGCCAGTGGGCCGGCCCTCGCTCGCCTGGCGACAGAGATGCCCAGGCCAGACGCTATCGTGATTGTCTCTGCGCATTGGGAAAGCGATGAACTGCTGGTCGGCGGCAACCCGCAGCCGGACACCTGGCATGACTTTGGCGGTTTTCCACGGGCCCTGTTCGAGGTGCAATACCCGGCCCCCGGCAACCCCGACCTGGCCGCACAGGTGGTCAATATGTTACAGGCCAACGCCCTTCCCGCCCGCATCGACAGCACCCGACCGTTCGACCATGGTGTCTGGGTGCCGCTGTCGTTGATGTATCCGCAGGCCGATATCCCGATTGTTCAGGTTTCACTGCCTACCCGAGGCGGTCCCGCGCTACAGGCCCGCGTTGGCAAGGCCCTGAGCGGCTTGCGTGAACAGGGCGTGCTGTTGATCGGTTCCGGCAGCATTACCCACAACCTGCGAGAGCTGGACTGGCATGCCGGCCCCGAGAGCGTACAACCCTGGGCCAAGGTATTTCGCGACTGGATGATCGACAAGCTGGCGGCCAACGATGAAGCCGCCTTGCACGACTATCGCCGGCAAGCACCGAACGCGGTGCGTAACCATCCCAGCGATGAACATCTGTTGCCGTTGTACTTTGCCCGCGGTGCCGGGGGCCCATTCAGTATTGCCCACCAGGGATTCACCCTGGGCGCGCTGGGCATGGACATCTACCGTTTCGGATAAGGGCCAGAGCCTGCGGCGGCCAGGTTCAAGCCACATCGACCCCCACATGGATCGCATCGTGGCGCCAAAACTCCAGGTCACAATCGATCAGCCGCCCATGCTGATCGTAATTGACCCGGGCGATGCGCAGTCCAGGACTGCCCACCGACACTCGCAAAGCGGCCGCTGCGTCTGCCGACAACGCCGTCGGCACAATTTCGAAGCGCACCCGCCCGTAATGCAGGTCGTAGTGCCGCGCATACAGCTCGGTGATCGACTGATTCAGGTCGAAATCCAGAATGCCAGGAAAATACTGCGGATTGAGATAGTGCTCCACGTACAGCACCAGTCGCCCATCGATGCGCCGCGAACGACAGATCTGAATCACGCTCGACAATGCTGGCAACTGTAACCAGGCGCAGACCGCCGCCGATGCCGGCTGCAATCGCGCCGAAATGACTTCGGTGGACGGCACCCGCCCCTGGGCGCTGACCATGGCGTGAAAGTGGCTGCGCTGCATCAGGTTATAAGCCAGGCGCGGTGGCGACACGAACCAGCCCCGGCGCTCCTCGCGATAGATCTGACCCTGGGCTTCGAGCTGCAGCAAGGCCTCGCGCACGGTTATGCGCGTGGTCCCAAACAACTCACTGAGCTTGCGTTCGGCTGGCAACTTGCTCCCCGGTGCCAGCAGCCCGTGATCGATCTGCTCCTGAAGCACCTGGCCAATGGCTGTCACCGCTTTTGTTGCCTCATCGCGCATCAACGTTACCTATCTGGACTAGACCAGCACACTTACAGGGCAGAACCGGCGAGATAACCGGCTGTTTAAAGATCCTGCAAGCGTAGGCAATGCAGATGACCGAGAGATGACATAGCCGCCCGACGGTCACCCCAATCGCGTGCAAGACATCGGCCAAGTCCTTGCGCAATGGGCCTTCGCCCATGGTCTACGCTTACTTGGCACCCGCCAATACCGGGCAAGTAAACGTTCATCGGGGCGACGAACGACATCAAAGTGTCATCGAGTCACCCTAGATTGGCTCAGGTATTGCTGACCTAGACCAACACAACCGCAATCGCAGCGTTGAAAACGCCCATAGGAGCTTCGGAATGAAACAGCTTTTCCTGGCATCACTGTTAGGCTCGACCATTGCCATGTGCACCGCCGCCATGGCGGCTGATGATTTGAAAACCCTGGAAGCCGCTGCGAGAGCGGAAGGCGCCGTCAACAGTGTCGGCATGCCCGATGACTGGGCCAACTGGAAAGGCACCTGGGAAGACCTGGCGAAGAACTACGGCCTCAAGCACATGGACACCGACATGAGCTCGGCCCAGGAAATCGCCAAGTTTGCCGCCGAGAAAGACAACGCCAGTGCCGATATAGGCGATGTGGGCGCAGCCTTTGGCCCGATCGCGGTGAAACAGAACGTTACCCAGCCCTACAAGCCATCCACCTGGGACCAGGTCCCGACCTGGGCTAAAGACAAGGACGGTCACTGGGCATTGGCCTACACCGGCACCATCGCCTTTATCGTCAACAAGAAGCTGCTGCACGGCTCCGAAGTACCGACCAAGTGGGCTGACCTCAAAACCGGCAAATACAAGGTATCGATCGGTGACGTGAGCACCGCCGCCCAGGCTGCCAACGGCGTTCTGGCGGCTGCCTATGCCAACGGTGGCGACGAGAAAAACCTGCAACCGGCTCTGGCGCTATTTGCCGACCTCGCTAAACAAGGTCGCCTGTCGATGTCCAACCCGGTCATCGGCGCCATGGAAAAAGGCGAGATCGAAGTCGGCGTGGTCTGGGACTTCAACGGCCTGAGTTACAAGGCCAAGATGGCCAATCCGGATGACTACGTGGTGCTGATCCCGTCCGATGGCTCGGTGATTTCCGGCTACACCACCATCATCAACAAATACGCCAAGAACCCGAACGCCGCCAAGCTGACCCGCGAGTACATCTTCAGCGATGCTGGCCAGATTAACCTGGCCAAGGGTAACGCCCGTCCGATCCGAGCCGAGCACCTGACCCTGCCAGCAGAGGTCCAGGCCAAGCTGCTGCCGAACGAGCAGTACAAGAAAGTCACGCCGATCAAGGATGCGGATGCGTGGGAGAAGACCTCCAAGTCCCTGCCACAGAAGTGGAACGAAGAAGTCATTGTTGAAATGAAGTAATGCTTCATCCGTAGGAGCCGGCTTGCTGGCGATACAGTCAACGCGGTCTCTTTGAGCATCGCGTTTATCCAATCGCCAGCAAGCCGGCTCCTACGGGTTTGGAGAACATCCACGGAGTTTTGCCCCCATGAAACACAACGTCATCCTTGTCGTGCTCGACGGCCTCAACTACGAGGTCGCCCGTCACGCCATGGGGCACCTGCAGGCCTACGTCGGCGCAGGACGCGCCGCACTCTACAAGCTGGAATGCGAGCTGCCGGCCTTGTCCCGACCGCTCTACGAATGCATCCTCACCGGCGTCACGCCGATCGACAGCGGCATCGTTCACAACAACGTCTCGCGCCTGTCCAACCAGCGCAGCATTTATCACTACGCCACCGCTGCCGGCCTGAAAACCGCCGCCGCGGCCTATCACTGGGTCAGTGAGTTGTATAACCGATCGCCGTTCGTGGCGGCCCGGGATCGCCATACCGACGACCCAAGCCTGCCAATCCAGCACGGGCACTTCTACTGGAACGACCACTACCCCGACTCACACCTGTTCGCCGACGCCGAAAACCTGCGCCTGCGCCACGCACCGAATTTCCTGCTGGTGCACCCGATGAACATCGACGACGCCGGGCACAAGCACGGCCTCGACACCTCGCAGTACCGCAACAGCGCGCGCTCGGCGGACATCATCATCGCCGACTACCTGCAAGGCTGGCTCGACGCCGGGTATCAGGTGCTGGTGACCGCTGACCACGGCATGAACAGTGACCGCTCCCATAACGGCTTGCTACCCGAGGAGCGTGAAGTGCCGCTGTTCGTCCTCGGCGACGCCTTCAGTTTCAATGCCGGCGCCACACCCAAGCAAACAGAACTGTGCGGCACCGTGTGCGAATTACTGGGTGTCCCCCACGACAAGCCGATCTGCCGGGAGCTACTCAAGTGAACGCCATGACCCGCGGCAAATGGCTGGCAGCCTTTTGCCTGATACCTTTCGCGCTGTTTTTCTTCGTGTTCCAACTCGCGCCGCTGTTCTGGGTGATGATCAACAGCCTGCAATCGGAAGAGTTCGGCTGGGGCCTGGCCAATTTCACCAAAATCTTCAACTCGAAATTCTACCTGCAGGCGATCCGGTACAGCCTCGAAATCAGTTTCTGGTCCAGCGTGTTCGGCATCATCATTGCCGTACTTGGCGCCTATTCCTTGCGCCGCGTCGACTCCAGGCTGCGTAATTTCGTCAATGCCTTTGCCAACATGACCAGTAACTTCTCCGGGGTACCGTTGGCGTTCGCCTTCATCATTTTGCTGGGCTTCAACGGCAGCTTCACCATCATGCTCAAGCAGGCCGGGATCATTCAGGACTTCAACCTGTACTCGAAAACCGGGCTGATCATTCTCTACACCTACTTCCAGATTCCCCTGGGCGTGTTGCTGCTGTACCCCGCCTTCGATGCGCTGCGCGAAGACTGGCGCGAATCCGCCGCGTTGCTCGGTGCCAACGGCTGGCAGTTCTGGCGCCACATCGGCCTGCCGGTGCTGACTCCGGCCCTGCTCGGCACCTTCGTGATCCTGCTGGCCAACGCCCTCGGCGCCTACGCCACGGTGTACGCCCTGACTACCGGCAACTTCAACGTGCTGACGATCCGGATCGCCGCGATGGTGTCGGGCGATATTTCCCTGGACCCGAACCTGGCCAGTGCCCTGGCCGTGGTGCTGGTGGCATTGATGACCCTGGTGACCATCGTCCATCAACTGCTGTTGAAGAGGAGCTACCATGTCTCGCGCTGAATTGGGGCCTGCCGGCATCTACCATCGGGTGGTGGTCTACCTGCTGTTTGCAATCATGCTGCTGCCGCTGATCGGCACCTTTGTCTATTCGATTTCCAGCAGTTGGTCGGCCACCATTCTACCCAGCGGTTTCAGTATCAAATGGTATGCGCAGCTGTGGAGCGATCCGCGCTTCCTGAGCGCTTTCGGCCAGTCACTGCTGGTTTGTGTCGGTGCGCTGATCCTGGCGGTCGTGCTGATCCTGCCGCTGCTGTTCGTGGTGCATTACCACTTCCCCAAACTCGATGCGCTGATGAACATCCTGATCCTGCTACCCTTTGCCGTACCGCCCGTGGTGTCATCGGTGGGGCTTTTGCAGCTCTATGGCTCCGGGCCGTTTGCGATGGTCGGCACGCCATGGATCCTGATCGGCTGTTATTTCACCGTAGCGCTGCCGTTCATGTACCGCGCCATCACCAACAACCTGCAAGCAATCAACCTGCGCGACCTGATGGACGCCGCCCAGTTGCTCGGCGCGAGCACCTTCCAGGCTGCATTCCTGGTCGTGCTGCCGAACCTGCGCAAAGGCTTGATGGTGGCGCTTCTGCTGTCGTTCTCGTTCCTGTTCGGTGAGTTCGTGTTCGCTAACATCCTCGTCGGCACTCGCTACGAAACCCTGCAGGTTTATCTCAACAACATGCGCAACAGTAGCGGTCACTTCACCAGTGCGCTGGTGATTTCCTACTTCCTCTTTGTGCTGGTCTTGACCTGGATTGCCAATATCTTGAACAGGGACAAAAGCGAATGAGCTATGTCAGCGTCCAACATCTGCAGAAAAACTACTCGGGCACCACAGTATTCAGCGACATCAACTGCGAAATCCAGAAAGGCGAGTTCGTAACCCTGCTGGGCCCGTCCGGTTGCGGCAAGTCCACGTTGCTGCGCTGCATCGCCGGGCTGACATCGGTCGATGGCGGCAAGATCCTGCTCGATGGCGTCGATATCGTGCCGTTAAGCCCGCAAAAACGCGGGATCGGCATGGTGTTCCAGAGTTACGCGCTGTTCCCCAACATGACCGTTGAGCAGAATGTCGCCTTCGGTTTGCGCATGCAGAAAGTCAACCCTGACGACAGCCAGAAGCGTGTCGCAGAAGTATTGAAACTGGTGGAGCTGCAAGATTTTGCCGCCCGTTATCCGCATCAGTTGTCCGGCGGCCAATGCCAGCGCGTCGCCCTCGCCCGTTCGCTGGTAACCCGGCCCAGGCTGTTGCTGCTGGACGAACCGCTGTCAGCCCTGGATGCGCGGATTCGCAAGCACCTGCGCGAACAAATCCGTCAGATCCAGCGCGAACTGGGCCTGACCACCATCTTCGTCACTCACGATCAGGAAGAAGCGCTGACGATGTCCGACCGCATTTTCCTGATGAACCAGGGAAAGATCGTACAAAGCGGTGACGCTGAAACCCTTTACACCGCACCGGTGGACGTTTTCGCCGCCGGTTTCATCGGCAACTACAATTTGCTGGACGCCGACAGCGCGTCGAAGCTGTTGCAACGGCCGATCAAGCACCGCATCGCCATTCGCCCGGAGGCCATCGAACTGAGCCTCGACGGCGATCTCGACGCCCAGGTGCGCAGCCACAGCCTGCTGGGCAACGTGATTCGCTACCGGATCGAAGCCCGCGGCGTGGAACTGGTGGTGGATGTGCTCAACCGCTCGGCGTCCGACCTGCATCCCGATGGTCAGCGCCTGGCGCTTTCCATCGATCCGACGGCCCTGCGTGAGGTAGCCTGATGCCCTTGCTGAAGTTGAAGAGAGAACTGCACTGATGGCCCTGGCAATTTTTGATCTGGACGAAACCCTGATCCACGGCGACTGCGCCTCGTTGTGGAGCGAACAAATGGTCCGCCTCGGCTGGGTCGACGGCGAATCCTTCCTGCGTCGCGACAAGGAATTGATGGACGCCTACGGCAGGGGGCACCTGGCCATGGAGGACTACATGGCCTTCAGCCTGGAACCCTTGATCGGCCGAACTCCCGCAGAAGTCGAGCACTTGGTCGGCCCTTGGGTGGAAGACTTTATCGAACCGATCATCTTCAGCGACGCCACCAAAACCATCGCCGCCCACCGCAAGGCCGGCGACCGGATCCTGGTGATCTCGGCCTCGGGCGTCCATTTGGTCAAGCCGATTGCCGAACGCCTGGGCATCGATGAAATCCTGGGTATCGAACTGGAAGTGGCACACGGGGCCTATACCGGCAAGACCGTCGGCACCCTGACCTACCGCGAAGGCAAGATCACCCGGTTGCTGGAGTGGCTGGATGCCGAAGAGGAAAACCTGGAAGGCGCGAGTTTCTACTCGGACTCACGCAATGATTTGCCGTTGTTGCTGAAGGTCGATTACCCGCACGTGGTGAACCCCGACCCGGTGTTGCTTGAGCAGGCGCAAAAGGCCGGCTGGCCAATCCACACCTGGAAATAGTACCTCGCCCTGATCATTCCCACGCTCCGCGTGGGAATGCAGCCCGGGACGCAGAGCGTCCCAGAGCCGAACGCGGAGCGTCCGACGAGGCATTCCCACGCAGAGCGTAGGAACGATCGGTATCAGAGCAGGCTTTCGTCAATCACCAACACCAACTTCCCCGCCACCTTGTTACTCGCCAACTCGGCAAACGCCGCTTCGGCGTCCTTGATCGGGAAAGCCTTGGCCAGTTGCGGGCTCAAGCGTTTATCCGCAAACAGCGGCCAGACGTGCTGGCGCAGATCGCTGAACAGATCCGCCTTGAACTGATCATCGCGGCTGCGCAGGGTCGAGCCCAGCAACTGCACACGCTTGGCCAGCACCTGCGCCAGGTCGAGCGTGGCCTCGCGGCCGCCCATCAGACCGATCAGCACCCAACGGCCATCAGTCGCCATCAGTTTCAGGTTCAACGCTGCGTAGTTGCCGCCCACCGGATCGAGGACGACGTCGAATGGCCCCAAGTCGCGCAGGCTGTCCAGTTCGTCAGTGCGCACCACACCGCCCTGGGCGCCGAGCGCTTCGCAATAGGCCAGGCGCTCAGCAGAGCCGACACTGACCCAGCACGGATTGCCGAACGCCTTGCACAGCTGAATGGCAGCTGAACCGATTCCACTCGCTCCGGCGTGCAACAGCACTTTTTCACCGGGCTTGAGATGCGCAAGCTGAAACAAGTTCAACCAGACGGTTGCGTAGACTTCCGGCAACGCGGCCGCTTCCGCCAACGACATTTCGTCGGGAACCGGCAACACGTGCCGCCCGTCGACCACCACCTCCTGGGCCATCCCGCCCCCGGCCAGCAAGGCGCAAACCCGATCGCCCACCTGCCAGGACGATCCCGGTCCGACCTCGCTGATCACCCCCGAACACTCTAGACCAAGCACTTGGCTGGCACCCGGCGGTGGCGGATAAAGACCGGCCTTCTGCAACAAGTCGGCACGATTGAGACCTGCTGCCGCCACTCGAATACGAACTTGCCCTACATCACACGCAGGACTGGGCTCTTCAACCCACACCACTTGACCGTCAACGCCTTGCAATGCTTTCACAGTGCCTCCATAGTGAGTCTGGACTGAGCCCGAAGCTTGTAGCACCGGGCTTTTTGCATTATGCGACCGGCCCATGTGGAACCGGCGACTTCAAAGACGGCCTAATATGCGTTATCAATTGTCCCCGCGTCGAATCAACATGAAGCGTTTGTTCCCCAGCACTGCCCTCGCCCTTTTCATCGGTATCGGCCTGCTGCCGATGTCCGGCAATACTTTCGCAGCCAACAGCTGGGACAAGCTTCAGCCCGACCGTGACGAAGTCATCGCCAGTCTGAACGTCGTGGAGTTGCTCAAGCGCCACCACTACAGCAAGCCGCCGCTCGATGACGCGCGCTCGGTGATCATCTACGACAGCTACCTGAAATTGCTCGACCCGTCGCGCAGCTACTTCATGGCCAGCGACATCGCCGAATTCGACAAGTGGAAGACCCAGTTCGACGACTTCCTCAAGAGCGGCGACCTCAACGCCGGGTTCACCATCTACAAGCGCTACCTGGACCGCGTCAAATCGCGCCTGGACTTTGCCCTTGCCGAGCTGAACAAAGGCGTCGACAAGATCGACTTCACCAGCAAGGAAACCTTGCTGATCGACCGCAAGGATGCCCCTTGGCTCAAATCCACCGCGGAACTCGACGACCTGTGGCGCAAACGCGTCAAGGACGAAGTGCTGCGGCAGAAGATCGCCGGCAAGGATTCCAAGCAAATCCAGGAAACCCTGACCAAGCGCTACAAGAACCAGCTGGCGCGCCTGGACCAGACCCGCGCGGAAGACATCTTCCAGGCGTACATCAACACCTTCGCCATGTCCTACGACCCGCACACCAACTATCTGTCGCCGGATAACGCGGAAAACTTCGACATCCCCTAGAGGGCATCGGCGCCGTATTGCAGAGCGATAACGATCAAGTCAAGGTCGTGCGCCTGGTGCCTGCGGGCCCGGCGGACAAGACCAAGCAAGTCGCACCGGCCGACAAGATCATCGGCGTTGCCCAGGGCAACAAAGAGATGGTAGACGTGGTCGGCTGGCGCCTGGACGAAGTGGTCAAGCTGATCCGCGGCCCCAAAGGCACCATCGTGCGCCTGGAAGTGATTCCGGCCAGCAATGCACCGAACGACCAGACCAGCAAGATCGTGCCGATCACTCGCGAAGCGGTTAAGCTCGAAGACCAGGCGGTGAAGAAGTCGGTGCTCAATCTCAAGCAGGATGGCAAGGACTACAAGCTCGGCGTCATCGAGATCCCGGCTTTCTACCTGGACTTCAAGGCGTTCCGTGCCGGCGATCCGGATTACAAGAGCACCACCCGCGACGTCAAGAAGCTGCTGACCGAGTTGCAAAAGGACAAGGTTGACGGCGTGGTCATCGACCTGCGCAACAACGGCGGTGGCTCCTTGCAGGAAGCCACCGAGCTGACCAGCCTGTTCATCGACAAAGGTCCGACCGTACTCGTGCGTAACGCCGATGGCCGTGTCGACGTCCTGGAAGATGAAAACCCGGGCGCCTTCTACAAAGGCCCGATGGCGTTGCTGGTCAACCGCCTGTCCGCCTCGGCTTCGGAAATTTTCGCTGGCGCCATGCAGGACTACCACCGCGCACTGATCATCGGCGGCCAGACCTTCGGCAAAGGCACCGTGCAGACCATCCAGCCGCTGAACCATGGTGAGCTCAAGCTGACCCTGGCCAAGTTCTACCGGGTTTCCGGACAGAGCACCCAGCATCAGGGCGTACTGCCGGACATCGATTACCCGTCGATCATCGATACCAAGGAAATCGGCGAAAGCGCCCTGCCCGAAGCCATGCCGTGGGACACCATCCGTGCGGCGATCAAGCCTGCGGTCGACCCGTTCAAACCGTACATCACCCAGCTCAAGTCCGAGCATGACGTACGCACGGCCAAGGACGCGGAGTTCGTGTTCATCCGTGACAAACTGGCCCTGGCGCAAAAACTGATGACGGAAAAAACCGTCAGCCTCAATGAGGCCGAGCGTCGTGCCCAGCACGCCGATATCGAAGCCAAGCAGCTTGCCATGGAGAATATCCGCCGCAAGGCCAAGGGCGAAGAGCCGCTCAAGGAGCTGAAGAAAGAAGACGAAGACGCTATCGCGGCCGAGGACGACAAGACCAAGCCGGAAGACGACGCCTACCTGAGCGAGACCGGGCGCATCCTGCTGGATTACTTGAAGCTCAATACAGCGGTAGCCAAGCACTAAGCTGATGGCAATTTAATGCTGACGCTCCCCGGAGCGTCATCAAATAGTCATCATTCTGTCGTGAAATAACGGACCGGTAGCGCCTCTTTTAACCAAGAGCACGCCCGGTCCTTTTTTTTCGCCAGAGATCGCCATGACCACAACCGAACAGCTGAGTGCCTTGAGTTCAATCCTGGCTCAAAGCGGTTTGCACAGCCTGTTCCAACCCATCATCAGCCTCTCCGAGCGACGCATCCTGGGCTACGAAGCCCTGAGCCGCGGCCCCTCCAATAGTCCGTTGCACTCTCCTGTCGCCCTGTTCGCCGTCGCCCGCCAGGCGGGTCGCCTCAGCGAACTGGAAATCGCCTGCCGACAGAGCGCGTGCCGGCGCTTCAACGAACAACAGCTACCCGGCAAACTGTTCCTCAACGTCTCCCCGGAATCCTTGCTCGAAGCCGCCCACCAGCCCGGTCGCACCTTGCAGTTGCTGCAGGATTTCGGCATTAAACCGAACCAGGTGGTCATCGAACTCACCGAGCAGACCCCCACCGACGACTTCCAGCTGCTGCACACCGCCCTGCATCATTACCGGGCCATGGGGTTTTCCATTGCGCTGGACGATCTGGGCGCGGGTTACTCCAGCTTGCGCCTGTGGTCCGAACTACGTCCCGACTACGTGAAGATCGACCGACATTTCATCGACGGCATTCACCTGGATGCCCTCAAGCGCGAGTTCGTTGGCTCGATCCTGCAAATTGCCAACGCCTCGCGGGCACAGGTGATCGCCGAAGGCATCGAATTGCCGGAAGAACTGGCGGTACTGACCGAAATGGGCGTCGACCTGGTCCAGGGCTATCTTCTCTGCCGGCCACAGGAACATCCACCGCGCGATGCCCGCACCTTGATGCCCAGGCGCGACAGCAGCGCCGTGGCGCTGGGCGAAGACGGCAGCGACCTGAGTGCCCTGCTCAACGACCAGCCCGCGGTGGCCCGCCACACCCCGACCGCCACCGTGCTCGAAGCCTTCCGTCGCCAGGCCAACCTGAACTCGCTGGCGGTGCTGGATGAACAAGGCCAGCCTTGCGGTATCGTCCATCGCCATTCGCTTTCGGATGCCCTGCTCAAGCCGTTTGCCACCGACCTGTTCGCCCGCAAACCGATCAGCCGCCTGATGAGCGACGACTTCCTCGCCGTCGAGCTGGGCCAGTCGCTGCAGCAAGTCAGCCGGTTGATCACCAGCCGCGCCCGGCAACGCATCGAAGAAGACTTCATCATCACCCTCGATGGCAATTACCTGGGCCTGGGCCGGGTGATCGACGTGCTCAAGCTGATCACCGAACTGAAAATCCAGCAAGCGCGCTACGCCAACCCCCTGACCCTGCTGCCGGGCAACGTACCCATCCAGCAATGCCTGACCCGCCTGCTGCAACAGCAACGCGAATCGCTGATCTGCTACGTGGACATCGACAGCTTCAAACCCTTCAACGACATCTACGGCTACGGCCGTGGCGATGAAGTGCTGTTGTGCCTGGCGCAATGCCTGAATGATCGCATCGATCCGTCCCGAGATTTCGTCGGCCACATTGGCGGCGATGACTTCCTGCTGGTGCTGGGCCCGGACGACTGGCGCAAGCGCTTGAACCAACTGCTGGAGGACTTCCAGGGTCAGTGCCGACGTTTCTACCGCAGCGAACACCTGGAAGCCGGCTGCTTCATCGCCCCCAACCGCCAGGGCACGCGCCAGGAATTCCCATTGTTGTCACTGTCGGTCGGCGTGGTGCATCTACACCCACAGGCCTGCGCACATCTCGATGCCAGCCGGTTGGCGGAAATGGCCTCGCAGGCCAAGCATCACGCCAAGGATGTGCCGGGGTATAGCGTGCATGTGATGGATAGCCTGGAGGGGACGGGGCGAGGGAGTGAATGGTTGATGGCGCCATCGCACTCCACTTGACCAGCCGTCTGCAGTTGACCTGACCACGAGTTCAGCGGATTTACCAGCATGCTTGGTCACCATGACCTGCGCAGGCTGCTCATTGCTTCAGTGCTCAGACTGTCAGGTCACCCCATCAACCAGCGGTGACAGTCATGCCACCGTCGGCCATGACCACGGAGCCGACGATGAAGCTCGCGCGGTCCGAGGCGAGAAATGCCACCACTTCGGCGATTTCCTCAGGCTGCGCGGCACGGCCAATGGGAGCGGCTTCGCCATGCCGGGCCAGGAAGCCGGGACCGTCGTCAACCACGTCGTTGAGGATGTTGGTCACCACGTCGCCGACGCCGATGGCATTGACTCGAATGCCATGCTCGATTGCCTCGAGCGCCAACGTGCGGGTCAACTGGGCCAGTGCGCCTTTTGATGCGGTGTAAGCGGCAATGGTTGGGAATGCGAAATAGGCTGCGTAAGAGGCAATGTTGACTATCGCTCCCGATTTATTGGGCATCATCGCCTTGACCGCTTCGCGGCAATGCAGGAAGGCCGCGGTTGCGTTGACCGCCTGGATGCGCTCCCAGTCTTCGCGGGTCATGTCGATGACCAACTTGTTGATGATGATCCCGGCGTTGTTGACCAGAATGTCCAGCCGACCGAACGTCTCGACGGCCAATCCGACTGCGCGCTCGGCGACGCCGTCTTCGGTGATATCGGCCACCAGTGGCACTAACCCGGGGCGGGCGAGTTCTTCGACGCTGGGATTGCGGTCTTCAGCGATGACCTTGGCGCCGCGCGCATGCAGCAACAGTGCGATAGCCTTGCCGATGCCACTGGCAGCGCCGGTGACCAGCGCGACTTTGCCTTCGACTTCGTTGGGGATGCTGTGGTTGATCTCAGTCATGGTGCTCTCCTGCATTGCAAGCCACCGAGATATTCAGCGGCTCAGCGCCCGTGAGGCGCTGTCGTTATCGACGGCTTCACTGTCTCGCAATGGGCTGGATTGAGCTTTCGCAGGCTTGCCGAAGCTGTCGGAGTTTTGCGCTAACGTTAATACCGCCCCCAGCTTTTTCGATGGAGCCGCCAGTGCATCCGCACGACTATGAAGACCTGACGCCGCTCGATGCACAGCGCATCACGGCCGAATCGATGCCACGCCATCTGCCGGGAACACCGCAGGTGGTGCCGCGGCTCCCGCAGATGCCGGATGTGGTGGTGCAGTTGTTCAGCCATCAGAGCACCGTCGAGCCGATCCTGGTGCCTGCCGTGGTGGAGCCTCTGCTGGTATTGGTCCTGGCTGGAACGGCCAGGGTCGAAGAACGCTCCCTCGGTGGCACATGGACAGCCGTCCAGGTGCAGGCTGGCGACTTCTTTCTCACCAATACAAGCGAGCCTTACGAGATGCGCTGGCAGACAATCGGGGGTGACACCTTCGAAGTGATGCATCTCTACCTCGGCCTTCCACTGATCGACCAGGCTGCCCGTGATCTTCTGGGCGAGCACACTGCTTCGGTGACTTTCCTCGATGTCTCCGGTGCCCGGGATGAGCGCGTGAATTTCATGCTTGATCAGTTGCGCCTGGAGTTGATCGAGGAACCTGAGCCCAGCCTGTTGTTCGTACACAGCCTGGCTCAGGCGCTGACCGTTCACCTGATACGCCGTTATCTCGATCTGCACAGCGCTCCCCGACGCAGTAATGCACTACAGGCTTACAAGTTGCGACGCGTCATCGATGCGATGAACGAGCATCTGGCCGATGAATTCCGCCTTGCGCACTTGGCTGATATCGCCGAACTGAGCGAGTATCACTTCAGTCGGATGTTCAAACGCGCCACCGGGCTGGCGCCATCGCAGTACTTCATCCGTCTGCGCATGAGTCGCGCCCGCCATCTGCTGCTTGAGACCGATCGCAGCATTATTGATGTTGGATTGGAAGTGGGTTATTCCAGCCCCAGCCATTTCTCCCAGGTTTTTCGTCGTGAGGTGGGTGTCACGCCCAGCGCTTTCCGCCAAGCGTGACATGCCCTACAAGTTCGCGATTAGTGGATCGTGAGGTTTGCCGCCAGAAAATCCATGAAGACTCTGACGCGTGTGGGCAACTTTCCTCCCTGCCCTACGTAAACCGCATGCACTTCAGTTTTCGCAATGGGCATGAAGTCCTGTAATACCGGGAGAAGCCGGCCATCCGCAAGATCGTGCTCGACCTGGCAAAATCCTACGCGCGCAAGGCCGAGCCCGAGGATTGCAAGTTCCCGTACTCCATTGCCGTCACTGACCCGTGCATTGCCGGTCACGGATACCGGAACAGGTAGGCCGTCATCGCCCATGAAGTTCCACTCCATCATGGGTTGGCCAAAAGTGAACCCCAGACAGTTGTGGTCTACGAGATCGGCCGGAGTTTTTGGTAGGCCGCGTGCTGCCAGATAGTCCGGTGATGCCACGATGAGAGTTCGCGTCTCGCCCAAGCGCCTGGCCACCAGATTGGAGCTTTTGAGCGGGCCGCTGCGGATGGCCACGTCAGCGCGTGCGCTGATCAGGTCGACGACTTCGTCGCTGAGGAAAACCTCCACTGATACCCCTGGGTGGTCTCGCAAGAAAGTCTTCAACAGGGGCAGCAGGTACAAACGCCCGATGTCGACATTGCAGTTGACCCGCACTGTTCCCTGAGGTGCGCTGCTTGCCGCCGCCTCCTGCTCCGCCTCATCGAGCGCGGCCAGGATAGTCAGGCTGCGCTCATAGAACGCGGCCCCTTCAGGGGTGAGCAACTGCCGTCTTGTCGAGCGATTGAGCAGACGCGTCCCCAAGCGGTTTTCCAGCCTTGAAACCAGCTTACTGACCGCTGATGGGGTCATCGCACAGTGCCTGGCGGCAGCCGTGTAGCCGCCATCTTCAACGACCCTGACGAACACGTTCATTTCGGCGAAGCAGTTTATGTCCAACCGTCTCATATGAATTCACGTCACAAGTTGTATGCCCCAGAACCGGCTATATCTGCCGCGCTCCCGCTCATACTCTAATCCAGAGCCTGAAAGGCGCAGGTGAAATTCAGCAAATGACGTGCCACCACTTGGATACCAAGTCTGGAGGATGAGATGAATAACGAGATGAAACTGGTCCTGATTCACAGTGGTGAAGATGAAGAAGGACTACAGCCTGCGCTGGTGAACTGGGTTGCCGATGTTCTAGCGCAACGTGCTGAGTTCGAACCCTGGTGGGTAGAACCCGCCCACCTCATGGCCAGGTCTGACAATGCAGTCGTTCAGGAAAGTCTTCGTCATTTGGCCGACGCTGATGCGTTCCTGATCATTACATCGGAACACCGCAATGTGCATCACTGCGAGCTGAAAGCATTCATTGAACGGGTTTCGGATCGTTGGCACGCAAGGCCGGTGGCATTCATCGGCTACGGCGCAGCGTCGGGTGGACTGTGTGCGATTGATCAGCTTCGCCAGATACTGGCCGGACAGCACGCAGTACCCATCTGCAATTTCGTGTCCTTCCCTGATCCTTGGGCGCTAATCGATGGGGATGGAGTGTTACGTCAGCCTGATCAAGCCAGGCTTCCAATGGCTCGAATGCTGGTACAGCTGAACTGGTGGGCGAGAGCCCTGAAGGCTGCGCGGCAACAGATGCCCTATGCACTGGTGAGCTGAACCTTAGTGCAAAAGCTTCACCGCAGAAATAGGCAAAAGGTACGCAGTATTTGACTAACGGAAACGTGTTGTCCGTCCCTAACCTTGTTTCCAGACCCGCTTCCTGGGCGAACAGAAGAGGAAACCGATCATGTTGAACATCAAGGACAAAGTCATCGCAATTACCGGTGCAAGCAGCGGTATCGGAGAGGCTACCGCGCGACTGCTGGCTAGCCAAGGCGCGAAAGTAGTACTCGGCGCGCGTCGTACCGACCGACTTGAAAAGATTGCTGGCGATATCAACGCCTGCGGCGGCAGGGCTGAATTCCGTGCCCTGGACGTCACAGACAGAAAGGATGTCCAGGACTTCATTGACTTCGCCGTTACCTGTTTCGATCGGGTCGATGTGCTGGTCAATAACGCGGGTGTGATGCCTCTTTCCAAACTCGAGGCACTCAAGGTGGATGAGTGGGACCGTATGATTGACGTGAATATCCGCGGAGTGCTGCACGGTATCGCTGCCACATTGCCGCTGATGCAGCGCCAACGGGCGGGGCAGATCATCAATATTGCCTCTATCGGTGCCTACGCAGTGAGCCCGACCGCGGCTGTTTATTGCGCCACCAAGTACGCCGTGCGGGCCATTTCCGAAGGTCTGCGACAAGAGGTGGGAGGCGATATTCGGGTTACCGTCATCGCGCCTGGTGTCACTGAATCCGAGCTGGCCGAGAGCATCTCTGATGAGGGGGGGCGCGCAGAGATGAAAGAGTTTCGCAAAATCGCGATTTCGGCCGACGCCATCGCGAGAGCAATCACCTATGCCATTGAGCAACCTGCGGATGTGGATGTAAGCGAGCTGATCGTTCGGCCGACGGCGAGCCCATTCTGACGAGGCAGGCAATTGCCAGGTGGCCAGCGTATTGACCACGGCCTCGCAGAACGAGGTCGTTCAACCGATTGAATTCATCAGGGTTGATGTTGAAATGGTTTCCTCGGCTAATCGGCCAGGGATCATCTGCACCCCAGACGCTGTCTTAACAGCGGGCAGGCCCAAGGGGAAACCATGACCACGCAAAAAATCACCATCAAAGACCTGCAGTTGAACGTTTCCATCCGCGGCCAAGGCTCACCGCTGCTCTTGCTCAACGGCCTGGGCGGTTTGATCCGTACTTTCGACCCCTTGCGCGATGAACTGGCGGACTACAGGACCATTACGCTGGACGTGCCCGGGGTCGGCAAATCGCAAATGCCGCGCTGGCCCATGCGTCTGCCGCGCCATGCCGACCTGATCGCCGAGCTGCTCAAGCAATTGGGCATCGACCAGGTCGATGTGTTCGGCGTAAGTTGGGGCGGTGCATTGGCGCAGGAATTCGCCCTGCGTTACCCGGGCATGGTGCGCCGGCTGATCCTGGCGGCAACATCGGCTGGCCCGGCAATGCTGGTGAAGCCCGCCGACATCCTGGACTTTTTTGCCAGCAGCAAAAGCCCCAGGCAACACACGCAAAAAGGCTCGCGCAATTCACTGCAGACACTGCTGCGCTTCGGTGTGACGAAGGGCATGCTCACGGCCAACCCGCGAACCTATTACCACCAGCTCACCGCCCTGGTCGGCTGGACCAGCCTGTTGCGGCTGTTCCGTCTGCGACAGCGCACGCTGATTCTCACCGGCGAACGCGACACCCTGGTGCGGCTGTACAACGCGCACATCCTGCGCCGCACCATTCGCCGAGCCGAACTGCGCACCCTGCAGGGCGAGGGGCATTTTTTCGTGGTGACCAGCGCCAGGCGAACCGCCGAAGCGATACGCGAATTCCTCTGCCAGCAGCACGACGATGAAGAGCCGGTGCCAATGATGGGTGACGCCCGCGTTGACGTCGATGTACGTGGCTAATCCAGGATGAACAGGTCCCCTTCCACATCCGTATCGCCGTGTTTACGACTCTGCGCCGCAGAGTCGTAGACGATCATCAGAACCTCCCCAGGCTGCCCGCCCGATTCAAACAGACACATGCCTTCAGCGTGATCGTTGCCTTGCCCGAAAGGCACCTCCAGCACCTTCTCCAATTGATCGGCGAAAACCACGTTTTGCTCGTCAGACGCGAAACCGCCGCCCCAGCGCAAGACCGTTACCGGACCGTCCAGCTCCATCGTGGGGCCCGCCAGGATCAGCAGATCGTCACCGCGGGTGCACAGGTCACGCAAGCCCAGGCCATTGAGCGCGAAGAAGTGCTTGCGGTAGCGGCACCCATCCGGACCGATCTTCTTTAGCACCAGGGTGTCAGACGAAGCGTCGTTCAGCTCGGGTTCGATCTCCAACAACACGGCCCAGCCGCGTAGCACCGGCCCACGCAGCCCCAGCAGGAGACGCGAGCCGATCATCACCATCCCTTCGATATCGAAGCCGTTGTCCTTACCCGGGATACGCAGGAAGTCGCGTAGCTGAGGATCTTCAGCAATAGCCGCGGTCAGGTCGTTACCGACTTCGTTGCCCCGCAGCTGCGCCGCTGTACGTCCATCGGCATCCACTTTCCTGGCGAGTACATAGCTGTCGTCCTGCTGCACGACAGGGATGCGGGCCAGCAGAAAACGATTGCCATGCGCCTCTACCGTCGACAGGCGCTTGATATTCTTCTGTGCAGAAGTGCCGGCCTTGCACTTCTTGCGCTTCAGGCTATGAGAGCCCACCACCCAGAGGTAACCACTGTCAGGAACATAGGCCAAGCCCTCGATATCGATCTCGGCGTCTTGTTTCGGTAGGGGCAGATCCAGATAGTCCAGGAGCGGAAACGAATGGTGCTCGTCGCACCTTACAACACCGTCGGGCGCAGCATCCTGGATTTTCAGGCGTTCCAGGCTCGTGGTTTCGTCGTTCGCAACCCAGAGTGTGTCGTCAATCTGCTGAACGACAGAAAGGCCATCGCGCAACGACGCAAGCTCCGGATCAAAGCTCAACAGCGCAAAATTGCTTCGGCGGCTCATGAGCGGTCTCCTGTCTTTATGGCGCGGCGGCCGGTTATTTAGAACCGGATTCTGCGCGTGTTCTTCATCCAGTGCATGCACTCGTCCCTTCCGACCTGAACGCTGGTGTTGGCCTGGGTCCCTTCTCTGCAGCGACTGCGCACCGCGGATTAGTTCCATCCAAAACAAAAATAGCCGACGAACGGTAAAACCCGTAGGCACAAAGCCTGCACCAAACACCTTGACGAGCATTTGACGTCAATCTACCGCCATACGGATTTTCCTAATCAGCAGGCCCAATTGATACAGCTCAATAGCGTCGGTTCGAGTGCAACTGTGGCCGCAACATTCCCCCGCATACAGGATTATTGACATGATCGATCTCGCCACCTGGAATTTAAGCATCCCTGAAGGCAGCCCACCGGCCACAATAGAAACACCTCGATTGGCGCAAGGCTTCAAGGACCAGTATTTCAGCTCCGAAGCCGCTACGCTTTCCTTCTGGGCACCTGTGACCGGTTCCAGGACGGCCAACGCTATTTATCCGCGCAGCGAGTTGCGGGAAACCTATAGTGATGGAACGCTGCGCAACTGGCAGTACTCAGCGGCGGATAACATCCTGCGGGCGAGCCTGACAGTCAATCAGGTCCCCAGCACCGGCAAGATCGTGATTGGACAGATTCACAACAAGGACAGCAACAAACCCATGGTGAAGCTGGAATACCAATACAAAACGTCGGCTTCGACGGGGAACATTGTCGCCAAGGTACGCATGCACCCCGACGATGAAGAGGGCCGGGTCATTAACATTGCGACGGGTGTGCCACTCGACCGCGACTTTTCCTACCAGATCCACCTCAGCCCGAAGGGCGCACTGGGCATCAGCGCAGCAGGAAACAACTGGAGAACCACCATCGACCCGAGCTGGAAGACTAAACCACTCTATTTCAAAGCAGGGGCGTATGTGCAGGACAACACCGGCTATCCCACCGAGGGCGCAAGAGTGACGTTCAGGATGCTGGAGATCCAACACAACATTAAGTCGCCTCTCTAGGTCACTATCGTTGGCATGCCGATCCGAAGGGTGAAGACTCAAGTGGACTTCCCCGTCGATCGGCTACCAAGTGATCGCTGTCTGAAACTCAACAACGCGGGCGGCAGGTGCCCTTGTTTGCTTATCGAAGAATAAACGAATTACTGCGAAGACCCGCCAGCCGCCAACTCTTTGAGTTTGATCTCGGCCAATGGATGTCCGGCCTTGGCCGCCATTGCCCAGAACCGCGCCGCTTCCGCCGGATCCGGCGCCTTGCTCGGGCTGCCAGCCAGGCTGATCACACCCACTTGGTAGGCGGCCTTGCCATCACCGGCCAGTGCGGCCATGCGCAACAGCCGAATACCCTCTTCCCGCGCGCCCAGGCCGACACCACGAAAGGTCAGGATGTGCCCGTAGAAACTCTGCGCGCCGACATCGCCCAGGTTGGCCATGCGTGAGAATTGACCCTCCATCCAGCGCCAGCCGCGAGGCTGGCGCACGAACCATGGCCAGTGAAACAACCGGCGGGCCAGCCAGTAGCCGGCCCGCGCCTTGAGCTTCAGGAACACTCAGGCTTCCGCCGATTCGGGGTACTCGTATTCGAATACGCGAACCACTTCCGAGGCATGCCATGAGGCAGCGGCGACGCCGTCGGACGGGCCGGTGAAGCGCCCCAAGCGCTCGACGCATTCGAAGAACCCGGTACGCGGTAAGCGACTGGCACCCTGGCTGATCACCAGGGAACTGCGCAGCGGCTGTTCGGCCTTGGCATCCAATGCGGCCAGATGTTCAAGTGCGGCGGTCAGGGTTTGCATGGCGGGCGTAGGAAGCTGCAATCGCTCCAGCAATGCCCGGTAGGTCAGGAGGTGACGCTGTCGGCGCGCCTGATCCAGCTCGCCCAGCAATCCATCCCAGTGTTGACGACTGATGCGTACGCTCACGATTCATCCCTCCACCCTGGCACCGTCAACTCCCAGGCCAGGCTGCGGCGAATCGCGGCGTCGGGCAGACGCTCGCCACTTTCGATCATGGCCAGGTAAGACGGGCTGATGCCTACCGTGCGGGCGAGCGCCTCGATGGCGATGCCCTTCCCTTCGCGCAAACTGCGTAATTGATCCAGACCCGGAAGAATGGTGTCTGGCGTTGTCGCGAGCGGCGTCGGGGCCGCACGTGACGGTGCTTCGTTGATGCCTGCTGCTTTCAGTAGAGCCTGATACTGAGCCCACGGCAGAACCGCGTATTCGGGCTCGCCTTCGCGTGTAATTATCTGAATATCCATGATTACCCCGTAGGACAACAACACTTAGCGAGTCGGCACTTTTCCCTAGAAGTGTAATCCTAACAGCGGCCAAGGTCGCGGGGGCTATCTATATGAAGCACAGACGGGATCGAATCAGGTTTTTTTCGGTTTCTGCAGCTTGAGTTGTTCAGGGGTGTCGGGCAATCGCTCGACCACCGCGAGCTTTTCCGGGACCTGGCGTTTGCGCCAGGCGCGGAAGGCGTTGAGTTCATCGTCGAGAACTTTCATCAGCCAGGCCAACACGGCGATGTCATCGATCATGCCGAACAGCGGTAGAAAATCCGGAATGGCATCGACCGGACTGAGGAAATACATCAGGCCGGCGACCACCGATATCAGCGCCTTGGGACTGATGGCCCGGTATTCGCCACGCCAGTACGCCAGGCACAACGCCTGTAACAGGCGCAAATCCTCCTTGAGCTTGCCCAACCGGTTACCCTGGCTGGCACTTTTGCTGGCCACCGCAAACAGTAAGGTCGGCAAGCGCCCACGGGCGAGCAGGCGTCCGGCCAAGGGCAGGAAACGAGCAAAATTCCAGGGTGCTTTCATGATGCCTCCGGCAGAAATGTTATCCACACAAATTGTGGATAACCTTGTGAACAGAGCCACTTTTCATGGCTGAAAGGCCCGCTGCATAAGGGCTGCACTTAGATCGGGCGTTTTTTACCCATCTAAAAAAACCTAATATTTCATTGACTTGGAGGTCTGCCGAAGGTTAGGCACGGCCCCCACACTGACTATGACTTCAGTGTACGGCAACTGTTCGCTTTGTTTACCTGTGTACAGGTTCGTGCAATCAACGCCAGATGCAACAACGCCCCGCATGAGCGAGGCGTTGTCGTTAAAGCAGACGCGAATTACTTGGCAGCGTCTTCTTTTGCTGGATCCTTGATTCCCAGCAGTTCCAGGTCGAACACCAGCACCGAGTTGGCCGGGATCGCCGGGCTTGGGCTTTGCGCGCCGTAAGCCAGTTCGCTAGGAATATACAGCTTGTACTTCTCGCCTACGTGCATCAGTTGCAGGCCTTCGACCCAACCCGGGATCACACCGCTAACCGGCAAATCGATCGGGCTGCCGCGCTCGACGGAGCTGTCGAAAACGGTGCCATTGGTCAGCTTGCCGGTGTAGTGGACGGTCACTACGTCAGTCGGCTTTGGCTGGGCGCCATCGGCTTTCTTTTCCACTTCATATTGCAGGCCCGAAGCGGTAGTCACGACGCCAGCTTTCTTGGCGTTTTCTTCGAGGAATTTCTTGCCGGCAGCTGCCGACTCTTCACTCATCTTGGCCATACGCTCTTCAGCACGCTTTTGCAGCGCGGCGAAGGCTTCTACCAATTCTTCATCCTTGAGTTTCTGTTCTTTCTTGCCGACCGCATCTTCAATGCCCTGGGCAACGGCTTTGGAGTCCAGATCATCCATGCCTTCCTGAGCCAGGCTCTTGCCCATGTTCAGGCCAATTCCGTAGGAAGCTTTTTGCGCCGGGGTTTTCAGCTCTACGCTGGTTTGCGAATCGCAACCCGCAAGTACCAGGCTAACCAGGGCCACCGCCGCCGCCAACCGATGCTGTTTCATGCTATTTCCTTGTTCATGCGCCTAAAGGGCAATCGAGTAAAGCAGGCGGCCACGACCAATGGCTACCGGCATGAGAGCCACAAACTGGCGATAAGTTCAGGTGTTTAAACGCATTTCACCATGCTGATGATGAAACTTCCGTCATCTTGCACTCAGGGAGGCTGAACATCTGGCGTAATGGCCCCTTGCCGCATCCCTGGCCCTAAGGCATAACGGTAGCAATAATAGACAAGGATGGTCCACGTGCGCCTTTTGCTCCGCTTACTGGCTCTTTTTGTTGCTTTGGTGGTCCTCGCCCTGGCCGTGGTCCTGTACTACGTCGCCAACCCGAAACTGCCGCGCCACGCGGCCGCGCAACAGGTGCATTACCTGGAGCAATGGAACGCCGAAGACCGCCAGCGTTACTATTTCACGCCCCAGGGCACTCAGGTAAAGGGCTTGCACTACGACTGGTTCACCGCCCTGGAACTGCCCTTTTCACAACAACGATTCGCCGCGCCGGAGTACCTCGCGCGCTTCGGTTTCCTGATCGACCCCGAGCAGAAACCCACGCCGAACAACCCCGGCAACCTGCCCGTGGGCTTCGCACGGCATCAGAATCCCGGCAGCGCGGATACATTTCTGGATATTACCTGCGCCGCCTGTCACACCGGTGAACTGCGCTTGAACGGGCAAGCCGTGCGCATTGACGGCGGCTCTGCGCAGCATGTGTTGCCCTCCAGCGTACCCACCTTGCAGGGTGGCAGCTTTGGCCAGGCGCTGGTCGCGAGCCTGGCTTCCACTTACTACAACCCCTGGAAGTTCGAACGTTTCGCCCGCAACGTCCTTGGACCGGACTACGAGGCCGGGCACCAGGCACTGCGCGAGGCATTCAAGGGTTCCCTGGATACTTTCCTGAAGGTGGCCTGGAACGATACTCACCGCGGGCTCTACCCCACCGAAGAAGGTCCCGGGCGTACCGACGCGTTCGGGCGCATTGCCAACGCCAGCTTCGGCGACGCAATTTCCCCCGCCAATTACCGCGTGGCCAATGCCCCCGTCGACTACCCACAGTTGTGGGACATGTGGACCTTCGACTGGGTGCAGTGGAATGGCTCGGCGCAGCAGCCCATGGCGCGCAATATCGGTGAAGCCCTGGGAGTAGGCGCTACGCTGAGCTTTTTCGATGCCGAAGGGCAGCCCCTCAAGGACGACAATCGATACCCGTCCAGCGTCCGGGTGCGGGATCTGCACCTGATCGAACAAACCTTGCAACGACTCAAGCCGCCGGCCTGGCCGGAAGAATGGTTGGGCGCGGTGGACAAGCCGCTGGCCGCCAAAGGTCGCGCGTTGTTCGCAGAGAACTGCGCCGGTTGCCACGTACCGCGCGTCAGCATCAGCGAAGGGCGCCCGGTGCAACAGTTGAAAATGCTGCCCGTGGAGGTAATCGGCACCGACCCGGGCGCCGCCAACAATATCGCCGATCACCGCTTCGACCTGACGGCCTTGCAGTGGGACCCGGCCGAGTTGGCGCGCCTGGACGTACAACTGCATCCAGCCCCCACCGAACCTCTGGACCTGAGCCAGCTGTCGGTGGCCAAGGGGCTGGCGTATGTCACGGCATTCGTCGGCAACCGCGCCTATCGCGAGGCCGCCGTCACGCCGGCCGAGCGCGCGGACATGGATGGCTTCGGCCTGCCGATCGGCGTCCAGGAACTGCGCGCCTACAAGGCCCGGCCCCTGCCGGGTGTATGGGCGACGCCGCCGTTCCTGCACAACGGTTCGGTGCCGAGCATTTATCAATTGCTTTCGCCCCAGGACGAACGCGCCACCACCTTCTACAAAGGCACCTTCGAGTACGACCCGCGGCATTTGGGCTATCGCACCGAAGCCTTTAGCAATGGCTTTGTGTTCGACACGCGCATAACCGGCAATCACAACAGCGGGCACGAGTTCCGCGCCGGCAAGCGTGGCAACGGCGTGATCGGACGCTTGCTGCAACCCGAAGAGCGCTGGGCGTTGTTGGAGTATTTGAAAGTGCTGGGCGGCCCTCTGGAGGCGCAACTGCCATGAAACGACTCTGGATGCGCCTGGGCGCCTTTCTCGGCAAGGCCCTGCTCTGTTTGCTGGTCCTGGGGTTACTCGGCTGGGCATTGGCCACGGCATGGTTCGCCTGGCAGCACCGTGGACCGGTATCTACGCAAGAGCTGATCCCCAACGGTGAAGCCGCAATGACCCAGGACATCATCCAGACGGCGGTGCGTATCGTCGACCAGCACCGTGAAAGCACACGCTACCTGCGCGATGCCCACGCCAAGGCTCACGGCTGCTTTAAGGCCGAAGTGCAGGTGTTATCGGAACTGGCGGCAGAACTGCGTCAGGGTGTGTTCAGCGAGCCAGGCAAAACCTGGCAGGCGACCCTGCGCCTGTCCAACGGCAACGCCTACCCTCAATTCGACAGCATCCGCGATGCCCGGGGCATGGCGATCAAGCTGCACGATGTGCCCGGCAAACAGCTGCTTGACGATCAACCGGGTCGAGGTGAACAGGACTTCGTGATGTTCAGCCATCCGAACTTCTTTGTCAGCGATGTCGCCGAGTATCGTCAGAATGTGGCTGCCCAGGCGGATGGCAAAAAATTGCTGGCGTTCTTTCCGGGCTGGGACCCGCGCACCTGGCAGGTCCGCCATCTGATTATCGCCCTGGCGACACTCTCCCCCGCCCCGGAAAGCCCGACGCGCACCACTTACTTTTCGGTTTCGCCCTACAAGTTCGGTGAGGCCAATGCCAAGTTTCGGGTCGTGCCGGATCCTGGTAGCTGCCCGGCCTACACCTTGCCCGCGCAGAACCGTGAGTTACCGAATTTTCTGCGAAATGCGCTGTACCAGCAGTTATCGACCGATCGGATGCCCGCGTGTTTTGTCTTGCAGATACAGCGGCAGGACCCCGGCAAGTACATGCCGATCGAGGACACCAGTATTGAATGGCAAGAGAACGATGCGCCCTTCGAGACGGTGGCGCGGATCACCCTGCCCGCCCAGGATTTCGACACCCCGGCACTGAACCTGCAATGCGATAACCAGTCGTTCAACCCTTGGTTCGGGCTTGAGGCGCACCGCCCCATCGGCGGGATCAACCGACTGCGCAAAGCCGTTTACGAAGCTGTGAGCGATTACCGTCATGCTCGTAATCAAGCTATGTAGGAGTAGGAGCGAGCACGCTCGCGAAAAACTGGAGGGCACCACGGGGTGTCAGGTATCCCGCGTCATCGTTGACGTCCATCGCGAGCATGCTCGCTCCTACAGTGAAGGAAAAGCCAAACGCCAGACAGCAAAAAGCCCGCATTAAGCGGGCTTTTTATTTGTACGCCGTAATGTGTAATTGTGCGCGTATCCCAGTAAACAAAGGCTTGCGTGGTGGTATAATGTGCTTGGCGGTATGTGGCTGTACGCCTAAACCCGTGTAAAAGTGTGGGGCTGAGTGTGGGGCTGTTGCAATGAGTGAGCTAAATCCAAAGCAAGTCGAGCACCTAACCGAGCCGGGGAGATACCCGGACGGTGATGGGCTTTATCTGGTAATCAAGGCTACGGGCAACAAGTCCTGGCTATTGCGCTACCAACTCAACGGCAGACGCCGAGACATGGGCTTGGGACCATATCCATCGGCAAAACTCAAGGCAGCTAGGCAAGCCGCCGCCGAAGCACGAGCGCTTATCCTGAAAGGCTGTGACCCCTTGGATGAGCGCCGAGCTGAGCAGCAGCGCCAGCAAGAGCAGCGCCTAGCAGAGCAGGCAAATGTTGTTACCTTCAAATCGCTGGTGCTGGATTATCATTCGGCACACTGCCAGCACCTGACTGAACGCCGTCGCAAAGGCTGGTTGTCAATCTTGGAGCGGTACGCTCTGCCGACTATGGGCACGTTGCGACCTGATCAGATACAGACGGAGCATGTCCTTCGAGTTTTGCAGCCGATCTGGAGCGCGAAACCAGCAACAGCTGATGAGCTGCGCGGCCATATTGAGCGGGTGTTGGATTCAGCCAAAGCGCTCAAACTAAGGACTGGGGAGAATCCTGCACGCTGGCGCGGCCACTTAGACAACCTGCTGAGCCGAGCCGACAAGAAGCGCGCAAGGCAAAAGACTAATCATCCAGCGATGGCTTGGCGCGACCTGCCGACGCTCATGGGTAGATTGGCCTCCATGGAGGGGCGTGATGCTAATGCGCTGCAATTGGTGATTTTGACTGCTGCTCGCTACGGAATGGTTCGCTTTGCCACTTGGGACGAGTTCGATCTTGAGGCTGCCACATGGAGCCTACCTGCCGAGCGCATGAAGACCCGCCAGCCGTTTACAGTTCCGCTATCGCGGCAAGCGGTTGCATTACTACAAACCATTCCGCGCATTGCTGGCAGTACTTATCTGTTTCCGGGCACCGGCCGCAAGTCTGGCGTCATGCATGTCGGCGCAACCTTTAACCTGCTGCGCTCAATGGGGCTACCGGACATAACCACCCACGGCTTCCGCGCTACCTTCCGCACATGGGCGAGTGAATGCACCCTCTACCCGCGTGAAGTTTGTGAGCTGGCGCTGGCACATGATGAGCGCGACCAGACGGAGGCGGCCTACAGTCGAAGCAACTTGCTGGAAAAACGTCGAGAGCTGATGCAGGCGTGGGCCGACTACGCCACCACCGCGCCAGCAGCGAACGTGGTGCATGGTGCATTCGGGAGGATTGGCGGATGAAAGATATAGAGGATGCTTACGAGCAATTCTATCTAGATGCAGGGGCTTTAACGGGGCACAACACTTTGCGAATGTTGATCGCGTTATCTGAGCTTTCCCGGAACAAAAGCAATAAGCCGCTCCGGGGGGGCGCCGCTGAGGTTTTGGTTGCGGCAACCCAAGCCTTGGCAAAAACGCTCACCACGTCTGAACAGGTTGAATTACTTGAAACCCTGCTTGAGACCTTTCTCGTGTTCAGCAGCGCAGCAATTATCCCCACAGCCGTGGCTGATATCCAAAAGTACAAAAACTCACTAGGCCGCTTGAAGGCAGACAAGGATGCCGCAATTGATAGGGCAAAGGCCATAGCCACCAAACTGTGGGACGCTGATGTCGCTCAGGTGATAAAACTCGGAATGATGGTTCAATTGGTCTGGAATCAGATGGTAGACGAGGGCTACCGACAGCAGTTACCAGACAAACCTGAGAGCATCAGGGAATGGATCAAGCCCATTGCGCCAGCCTATGCCAGAAAGGGTGGCCGCCCCCGTAAAACCCCCTAAGCGCTACGGTAAACCCCAATACCGTAACGGCGGCGCAATTTTTTAAACCCGCCGTGCCGCACAGCATAGCCCCATACCGCAGCAACCCGCTGCGGCCCTATTTGGGGCAACCAAACATGACCAGCGCACCCTTCCCCCGGACGATTCTACGCATCCACGACCTGCAAAAAGCCATGGGTCTTAGCCGCACCAAAATCTACGAGCTAATGGCCGAAGGTAAATTTCCTAAAGGTAAGCCGATAGCAGGCCTGCACGCCGTTGGCTGGGACAGTCTTGCTGTACAGGATTGGATAAACAATCAGCTAGACCACCCCCAATAAAAAGCCGCCAACCAGTCAAGGGATCAGCGGCTTGGGTTGTAGCAATATAGTTGTAATTTTACACCCCCCTGGCGCGTACAGCACCCTTAAAGGTTGGGCTTCTCGGGAGAGAACCCAATGGAAAAGCTTTCGCTAAACAAGGCAAAACCCAAAGCCAGCCCACTTGACCGCTACCTTGGTCAGCGCGTGGTTATGCAGCTTGGTCCAGTGACCTACACCGGGATACTGAAAGCAGTTGAACCAAATTGGTTAGTTATGACCGACGCCACAATCACCGGTACTCGAAATGCCGCGCAGGTGAATTGTGTTCAGATCTACCACCAGGCGTTCAATCGAATTGCTCATATTCACCTTGAGGCTGACTTGCTCGCGCTGGAGGTGATGGTATGAGCATCTATGAAGGATCTCCGGGCCGATGGGCACATATCGAAAACGATTTTCAACGTAGAGCGCATGAATTGCTGGATTTCGGAGACAAGCCAATCCCGGTTGGCATGGAAACGAAGAGAACGCTGGTCAGGTGGCAGTCGTGGCTCGAAGAACTTAGCCACGACGCAATTGATGCGTATTGGCAGAGGAATCCCCAGGCTGGACTAGGAATCATCGTCGATAACCAAACGATGGTGCTTGACGCCGACTCGCCGCAGTCGCTGGCGAAACTGCAGGCACTTATTGAGGCATATGGTCTCCGCTGCAACTGGATTCAAGAGACCCGTAAGGGTATGCACTACCGCTTTCGCCGAGCGCCGAACACTATGGCTCTGCAGCAAGGATTCAGCACTGATAACAGCCCCGATAAAATCGATGTAAAAACGGGCCGCAGCGCCACCGAGGGGCTAGCCATGGTAGTAGTGGCCCCGTCGCCGGGTAAGACCATGCAGGTCGACTCCGCATCTTGTGTTGGCGAGCTGGTTGAGGTTGGGCAGGACTTCATCGACGCGGTTTGGCAAGCGAATGGAAGAGAAGCGCCCCGGCCCGCTGCGCCACGGAGACCACACGGACCTCTGCACGACACCGGTCTTCTGGGTGAGTTGCTGGCATACATCAAGCCGGACTGTGACTACGACCGCTGGCTGGCCGTACTCATGGCCCTGCACTTCGAAATGGGCGGGTCTGCGGATGGGCTAGAACTGGCTTGCCAATGGAGCGCAGGCGACGACAGCGAAGTCGAAGAAAAATGGCGCAGCTTCCATACTGACGCGGTCAACCCTGTTGGGCTGGGCACGCTGAAGAAGTTCGCCGCCGAGGAAGGATGGTGCGAGCTTAAAATCCTGCTGGCGCGAGTCGAGAAGCTTGCCAAGGACGCCGAGCCGGAGGAAGTGACCGCGATTGTCGAGGACAGCTCGTCAATGGATGAAGTGGCTGCCGAGGCGGTATTAAAGGAGCTGAAAGCGAAAACAGGCACGGGGATTATCCAGCTTCGCAAGTTACGCAAGAAAGCACAGATCAGAGCTCGGAAAGCTGCGCGGCAACAGCAAAAGCAAAAGCAAAAGCAAAAGCAAAAGCAAGAGGAAACCAGCTTTCACTATGAGCCGCTGGAGATTGATTCGTTTCCAGACCTACACATTAACCCAGAAAGCGGTGCGTCTTACTTGCCCACCACCTTGGACAACGTGAACCATTTGATTCGCAACTACGGAGTCACAGCCCGCTACAACACTGTCACCCGAAAGATGGAGATCAGCATCCCCAACCTGACCACCACTTTGGATAACGCAGATAACGTTTCGCTCTCGCATGTGGTCAGTATGGGGTCAGTTAATAGACTTGATACAAGAATGCTCCCGGAGTTCGTATTCACCATTGCGGATGGGCACAAGTACAATCCCGTGGCCGAGTGGATCATGTCGGAACCGTGGGACGGCGTACCACGCCTGGGCATGCTCTTCGACACAGTTACTGTGGCCGAGGGTTACCCCATAGAGCTTCGCAACCTACTGATGCGCCGCTGGATGGTCAGCGCCGTGGCTGCGCAGTTTGAGCCTACGTTCCGCACTCGTGGTGTACTAACTATGCAGGGCGCTCAGGAGCTAGGCAAGACACAGTGGTTGCAATCGCTGGTCCCCATTCAGCCACTCTGCGCGCAGGTTGTGCGGGGCGACTTGCTTCTAGACCCAAGCAATAAGGACAGTGTTCTCGGGGCTGTGAGCCATTGGCTGGTTGAACTGGGCGAACTGGAGAGCACCTTCAAAACCGACATGGGCCGGCTTAAAGGCTTCCTCACATCGCACATGGACAAGGTCCGCCGGCCCTATGCCCGAGTAGAGTCCGAGTACCAACGCCGTACCGTCTTTTTCGCCAGTGTGAATGACCCGCAGTTCTTGAAGGACGACACCGGGAATACTCGATTTTGGGTGCTGGAAGTCAAGGCAGTGAACTACGGCCATGGGCTGCCAATGCAGCAGATATGGGCTGAGGCCTACGCACTTTACACTGCAGGCGAGAAGTGGTGGTTGAGCAGCGAGGAGTCGGCGCTGTTAGAAACGTCGAACAAGAGCTTCCGAACAGCCTGCCCTTATCGGGAAGAACTTGCCCGCAGGCTCGATATGGAAGTGCCAAAAGAGCTTTGGACGCCACGCTTCGTCACTGCTCTTTTGATTGAACTGGGATACCAGTCCCCCGACACTAGGCAGATGCGCGCCATGGGGGCGGCACTACGCGACCAATTCGGTGACCCACGGCGTCTTAATGGGCACAACGTTTGGGACTTGCCCCCACTGAAAAGCGAACTAAAGCATATATAGCGGGGGTGGTAGCCCAAGTAGCCCGCCAGTAGCTCAGTTTTTTGCTTGGGCTAACCGCTGCAACCCACATACCACCAGGGCTGCAGGCCATTTAGTAGCCATAGTAGCCATAAAATTAAAAACTATTATGTTGGTTAAACTTTAAGTAAGTAAAAATTGTTTTTTTACCTATAAGTACTGAGTTGGTGGTTGGTGCGCTACTGGGCTACTAAATGGCCTGTAGCCACTTGCCCTAAGTGCCGCACTGGCGGTCCTGCTACTCCGCTTTAGGGGCCGGATGGCACTTCCTGGGTCTGCCCATCTTCTTGGGGCCAATAATGAATAGCCCCAGTAAACCCGCCCGTTGGAGATTCCGGCGCATTTCTTCCAAGGCCAGCGGTTCAACTACCATCAAGCGCTCGACCCAACGCTGGAAGTACACGTGCTTCATTCCTACGGGTCTGCGAATACACTGGATTGGCATATCCCGTGCCTGGAGCTTGGTGCGTAGCCGCTCGTATGCTGCCACCAAGTCCCGCCCCTCAGCGCGTGGAGCTACGCTGTTTGGTCTATGTAGTCCATGGCAACCCCGGCACGCAAAACCACCCGTCCACAGGTAGAGCTTGCGCCGCCGCGTGGAGCATCGAGGACAGAGCACTCGCACTCTAAGCCTGTTGCACTTGTCCACGCTCATGGTGAGGTCAAGCCGCTGCGTCGCCTCGTCAGCAGTCACCAACAGGTGATCGCCCATCATTTCGGTGGTGATACGCACTTCGCCATCTTGCCCACCCTTTAGCTCCAACTTTGCTCCAGCATCCAATCCACCCATCTGCCGAAACGCGCCCATCTCCAGCGCTGGAACCTCGCCCGTGTGTGGTTTTCTCATGGCCGTTGTTCCCGCTTTGCGAGGCGAATCGCCACCAGACGCTGCTCACGCTGAGCTTGCTGGAGCGCTGCCCTGTTTTCGGCATCACGCCGCTCGATCACCTCGACTACGGGGGCTATCGGGCCGCTGGGGTGCACGACAGACCTGCTCGCTAGTTATGCCAGCGATGCCGTCGGCCCTTGTGCTGCAGCCTCTAACACAGCTACAGCGTCCTTAGCCCTGCGCAATCGCTCAGCAGTACCGAGCCCAGAGCGCAGTCCGTGGCACTTGGCGCAGGCGAAAGTTTCGAGTAGGTAGAGCAGCGAAGTAGGCTTTCCGCACTGAGGGCAGCACCAACAAACTCGGTGCGCGCTAGGTCGGCCACGCACTCCGGTCCGGCGGAGGGGCAACTCTTGCTGGTGCCCGTCCCAACTAACTAACAGTGTTGAGCGGTCAGGTGCACGGCAGTCAAATATCAGCTCGCCTAAACTCAAAGTTCCGGGTGTGGAATCCCTCAGCAACCCTTGATGTAACAAGGTTCTGATGTCCAGCGTAGGTAGATCAGCGCGGTGCATAGTGGCTGCCCCTTTGGGGTGGCGCGGCATGCACATTTTACCATGCCCTAGGGGCGCCATTAGCTTTGCATTGCGCCCGTAATACTACCCCGCACGGGCTTATAGCTATGCTGGCTGTAAACGGCCGACTCTTTTGAATGAGTCATTGCACAGACTTACCCATCCGTTTTGCATCCTGACCAGCCATTTGCATCGGATTTGCCCGCCACGATTTGTTGACCGGCAGAGAACGACCCAGATTTGCTTGTCGAGATACGATTCATTCCGTTAACTACACCATTACAAGATGCTTACAGTCCTTCACTTTGAGTATAGGACACAATGACTATACCTTGATCATCAGTGACGCACATTCCGGAATAAGTAACCCTGCCGCCATCAGGCAAATACCAGTCATAGACTCCTTGAACGGGCGACTGGAAATTTTTTCCGTACTTTTCAAACACCCTAGCACTTATTTTTTTGTGTGTTGATAAGCAGGCTTTCGATTTAGCGGCGGCAGACAGGTAATTGAAGTTCACCACAACCTTATCGATCTTTTTGCTTGCTTTTCCAACCTGAGCAATAACTTTTGCTGCCTCGCCATAGATATTTGTTTCGTATTCAATGCACTTGAAAACGTTTACGTAGGTGCAATCAGTCACCTTGTCATTACTTCGTACAGAATTAGCCCGATCAAGCGTCATTCCAAATTCATAACCCGCAAAGCCTACAACTTTCGATTCAGATGCCTGTGCGGCTCCGCTTAAAAAAATAGCCACAATTAAAGCATAGATGCGCATGTAAATGTTCCTTACCGATGATCGCCGCCACCTCGGACTACGAGGTCAGTTGTTACAAGTTTTGCGTACGATACGATTATCTATTTTATTTTACTCTTCATTGGCAGCCCGCCCAGCCGACAGTCGAATTCGCCTTTGATCGATCCGTTATAAAAACGGCCCTTTGAGTCTGCATTTAGCCACTGGCTAATAACCTGCGATGGTATGCGGCAGTAATGGTAATAGGTGTCACCCAGCAGCACGACCAGATAGCTTTGATCGGGCTTATAGCAAATTCGATGTACGAACGAACTGACAGTATCCGTGCAGGCGAATGGCTCCAGATCGACTGGGCCTTGGTACTTTACAAATACCGTTTCAGCCAATGCGCCAGCACTTGCTGTAGCAAGTGCTAACAGCAAACAAAGAAATGCCTTCTTCATGTGCGCCCCTCCAGCAACTCACTCCACAACCCTAGCACAGAGTTATTCGTTTCTAATCCAAGCGTGCTTGGTTGCCCTTAATTAGCGACTGGTCAATTTAGATTCCAGCTCGCAGCTGCTCCAAAACTTTTGTCTCTGCATCTGGTGGGATGCTCAGCTGGATCGCTTCGCCTTCCTTGCGAGTTAGGGCTAGGTAACCCATTGATGATAGCTCCGCGCACTGCTATTTGGCCGGCTTGTATTTCTCAAAGTAATCGCCTGCTAACTCTTGAGCTTCCGCCAGTTTTGCAGGTGACAATTTTTTAGCAAACTCGTCACGCGTACTCGCGAAGCCACCGTATCCATATGAATCTATAGCAGCTCCGAAAGATGCCCAAGCGTAGGCCAACTTGTAGTCTTGCTGCACACCAGAACCAGAAGCGTAGCAATTAGCAAGTCTATTGATAGCTCTCTCATTAGCTTGCTCAGCAGATTTTCTGTACCAACTGGCAGCCTTCTTATAGTCTTGGGGAGTTCCTACTCCGTCAAAGTAGAGCTCGGCAAGACTGAATTGCCCCTTCGCGTTTCCATTTTCAGCGGCCTTCAGGTACCAGGAGAATGCCTGAGTAGGGTCGGTATTTAACCCTCTGCCGACGAGAAGCCTATCTCCAAGCTCGATCTGTGCTGAAGCATTACCTCTTTCGGCAGCTTTACGTATCAAAGCTTCACCTTTTAATCGTTCAACTGGCACATTTTCTCTGCCATCAAGGTACAATGAACCCAGTTTAATCAATGCAGTACTGTCCTTTTGATCAGCCGCTTTAGTTAACCAGTAAATTCCCTTCTCAGTATTCTTCGGAAAATCTGAGGCGCCGTCTAAATAGATAGTCCCCACCATTACCTGAGCAATAGGAAGACCTTTCTCGGCAGCTTGTTGAATCAACGCGAAGCTTTTTTCTAAGCTTTTTTTATCGTCTTTTTGTTCAATTAGTTCCAGTAACCCAAGAAAAAATAGCCCTGAACTGCTACCTTGATCGATTGATTTGTTCAGCAAAACCCTTCCGAGCTCAGGGTCCACAGGAAAACCAAACTGCCCAGTACCATATATCATTCCAAGTAAAGACTGCCCTATCGCATTACCTTGTTCTGCTGATTTCTGAAGCCATGATTTTCCTTGATTTTGATCAGTTTGAACGCCATTTTTACCCGTTAAATATATCGTGCTCATTAAGAGTTGTGCATCGGAGTTTCCCTTTTCGGCAAAGCCCTTTAACTGAGGAATATCTTGCGCTTTAAATTGGCATTCATTGCTATCGCCACCACCAAGTTCCGAGCAGTATTCAGCAAGTATCTTCATTGCTGATAGGTCTCCCTGCTTGGCTTTCTCAATAAGCACTTCAACATTCACGGCAGCAAGCGCCAGTGGCTGAAATAGAGCCAGTGTAAACGCCAGCAACGCGACTTTAAGCTTCATGACGACCCTACCTCCTGTCGAAATATCGGATGCTTAGCCTCGCCAAAGCTGAATGGGACAGTCACAGCAGATAAGCACCGGCTGAGATCAGCCTATATTCATTGAGCTGATGGCGCATTGACCTGGGACAATACAGCAGGATTTCATCAAAGAGAGTCCTTGTCTTGCTCGCCACATCTGCCTTGGGCTTCAATTGCATCTGTGGTCGTCCAAAAGTGGTAATGGACGGGCGTAGTGGCGCTGCGCTATCGTGTAGGGCGTTGCGCAAGGCACAGCCGATGGCTCGGTTTACCGCAGTAAAAATGGTTTATAAAACCCACAGGCATCAGGGATGGACATTTAAAATGACCAAGATTGTAACGCTTTACAATCATAAAGGCGGCGTTTCTAAGACCACAACGACTTTCAATTTGGCGCATGCTATAGCCGAGAAATTTAACACCAAAGTTTTAATGGTTGACGCTGATCCTCAGTGCAATTTAACCGAACTCGCCTTGTCTCAACTGATTGAGAAACTAGATATAAAGTCGGAAAAGGAAGGTCGAGAATATCCACTCCCTGGCACCACTATATTAGAGGCGCTAAGCCCTCGATTTATTGGTGATCGTTCAACGGTTGATGTAGATGGGATCGAATTACTTCCAGTTAATGGCGCCACTGAAAATGTATTTTTGTTTCGAGGAGATATCGCTTTAAGTGACTCCGAAGATACATTGTCGCAAGCGCACAGCATGCGAACGACAAATGATTTGCATCAGAAGCGTAATTATGTGGCAATTAATGACATGCTCCGACGCCTAGGTGAAAAACATGGGTTTAGTCACATTCTTGTCGACGTGGGTCCAAGTGCTGGCGCATTAACTCGGGCATGCTTCCTAGCTGCTGATGTTTTCATGGTTCCTGTTTTTCCAGACAGATTTAATTACCAAGCCATAGGTTCACTATCTCAAATTATCGGAAAATGGATTTCTGAGCACGCAGCAATAGTCGAGGATTTCAAAAAATTATCGCTAAATGTGGCGCATGGTAAACCGGAATTTCGCGGAGTAATAGTTCAGAGATTTCAAAAGTATGGCGGGTCTCCTAAGCCAGCTTTTGATCATTGGATGAAGTTAATTCCTCAGCGTGTAATATCTGATTTAATGCCATCTTTGGTGGCAGCATCAGGCGATAAAGCTACTGTTTCCGAAGCATGTTGGAAGGACCCCACGGTCGCTGAGATCGCGGAGTTTGCTAGTTTGGCGCCGATGATGTTGACGTGGGGAACTCCCGTCTGGAAATTAACTCGTGAACAAACGGGCTGGGGTGGAAGTGTTTGGGATCAACGTAGTGAGGCGATGCAAACTTTCAAAGATCTATTTTTTGATTTGGCTGAGGTAGCCAAATGACAGCAATCGCAAGCTTAGACTATGGGTTAGTCGCTTTTATCGATATTCTTGGATTTTCTTCTATGGTGGAGGAGGATTCAAAAGGTAAAACCCCAAAATTTCTTCCAATTTTCTTAGAGGTTTTTGAAGAAGTAGCGGGGAGCGCCGCAGGCAGTGGCTGCGATGTAAAAATGTTCTCTGACTCGATAATAGTGGAAGCTGAACTTACTCCATCCAACGTGGTGGGACTGCTTGGTATCGCGGCATCAATGCAGAAGCTATTTCTTAAACGAAATATTTTAGTAAGGGGTGGCATTGCATTTGGCAAGCACTTTTCAAACGAGCGAGTGACTTTCTCTCAGGCCCTGATAAACGCCTACCATTTGGAAAGTAAAGTCGCAAAGTTTCCTAGAATAGTCATCAATGATGATGTACTTAATTTTGCTTGGCATCATATTGACGCCAACGAGGGAATCAGAGATGGAGTTCGAGCGTTAGTTTTTCGTGATCGGGATAACTCGGCGTTTGTTCACTATTTTATGGGTGAGGAGTTAAATGATCTAAAACCATTTGTCCGGGACTATATTGAGAGCAATGCATCTTCGCACGAGACAGTTTTAGAAAAGATGCGTTGGCTTCTGGATTACTATAACTATTGCGCTAATCACTCTGGAGGCGAGCGCTTAGCGATCAGAAGTTTAGAACGTGACTTTTCGAATCTTGATATTATAAACTGAGGCGCGGCAGTGCTCTAGCTAACTCACGCCATCCGCATCGCGCACCAATACTTAGCTCGCTTTAAAGCGAGCTAGCGAATCAAAACCTACGAAAACTATTAATAGTTAATTTCTATGTCGCATTCGACAGCAGCCCGGATCGCCGCACTGTTTCGCCGGCCCGATCAATTGTGACAAAAAACCGACCCAGTGCGGGCTTTGTTTTTTTGGTAATGCAATGGAGAGGGGGGCTCTTGCTTTGTACTTGCGTTAGGCTAAACGGTCATAATTCGACTCAAACAAGACTTCCAGAGAGTTTTTTCTGTCCCAGTTTTGCTATTTCTAGGTAGCTTGGTTCGCTATCTTTTCCTTGGGTCCCAGCGTTCTCCAGATCGAAACCTTTCAAGGGCAAAGTGTTTTTCGACTGCTGAAAAATCAGGGGCTTTAGAAAACACCTCAGAGTAACCAGGAAATTTGAACTCGATCGGTACGGGGAACTGGTGCGTACTGATCTGGTCGTGGGCAATGTGCTCGAACACAATAGCCTCTCCACTTGTATTGAAACTGATGCTCGTGATTTCCACTTCAGTGCCACCGATACGATTTATGCTGCCCAATACCGTTTTCATACGCGAACCAGAGCCGCTTCCAACTTTGCAAAGTGGACTTTCACTGCATGGAAGGCGGAAGCGGACCATATATACAAATGCCTCCCTTGGCTGATCGAACTCGCCGCGAAGTGCTCGAACAAGGTTTCTGGGTGCTCCCTGAGCACGTCGACTGCATCTTGGGCAACCTGTGCCGCCAAGGTGGCTAGTTGGGCTTTGGTTGAAAGTCCCATCTATCGGGCATATGATCGTTACCCAGTCAAACGCACCCTTATAGTCAGTCTCCGAGTAGTCGTAGGCATCTCCGTGGACTGCACGTGCATCTTCGATAAAGGACTCAGTCGTCTTCCGCATGGAATTGCCTTTCTTGATTACAGCGCACAAGGGGCATCCACTACCTTTAAGATGTGCGCTGGGCAATTGTTCAAATACCCCATGCTTGGGGCAGACAATTTGAATCTTAGTCTTAGTATCTTTGAAGTAATCCTTCGAAATCGTGTATTCATATCGACCGCCGTGAAGCTTAACTGCTCGGCCAACGAAGTCTTCAAACGTCATTCGTGACTGCTTACCACGCAGCGAGTACGAACAAGGTTCACAACCGGCACCACTTAAGTGCACACCGGCAGTCTGTTCAAACTCGCCATGCATAGGGCAAGTTATAGTCAGAGGGTTTCTGGCGCCATTGTATTTTGTAAGGGAGTAATCATACTCATCGCCGTGTACCTCTTTCGCGGCCAAGATGAATTTTGCGGTATCTTTTTTATGGTACTGCCCTGCATTTCCAAAGCCACAGAGCTTGCATCCAAAATACAGGTGATTTGCTGGGGTTTGCTCAAACTCCCCATGTTTCGTACAGATAATCACTACTTTCTTTTTGTTTCCAACATATTCAGATTTTGAGTAATCATAACGATCTCCGTGAACTGCTACTCCGTCTCGGATGAACTCCTTTGTGGTTTTTTTCCTCATTAATTACCCCAAGGCTAAAATCACTTATTGTTTCCTATAGCTGCAGACTTTCATCCATGCTTTAAGCTTAAATTTACTGCCAATCGGTGGAAATCAGTTTACAGCATGGCCGTTATGCATGACGCGCTAGTGATCAGCGTCAACAGATACATCTGACGGACCACTTCTCGCCGTTTTCTGCCTGCCACGAGGGGAAAAAACGGCCAAAACGTGCCAGTCACTCGAAGTGATTGACGAACTTCTCCCTGGTCTATTTACGCGCCGCAGTCTCGGACTGAACAGGAAACGCAACGCGCATTTCATCCACCATCGATTTGAGAGTCGATCTTAATGGTTGCTCTCTGCCCAGCTGCTTCGACCACTCGTGGATGTGAAGCTCAAAATTGAATTTTTGGGTGAACCGATCAGAATCAGCTTGTTTAGCCTTCGCCAAGGCTTCAACTAGACCAATTTTTCCGCTTGCTACCAGACCCATTAGCTCTTCAAATTCATGGATCGTGAGGAAGTAAATGTTGTCGACCGGGATCAAATAATCCTCTGCATATTTTGATCGAATTTTGTCGAGCACTCCATCTCCGACAATGGCCGCAAAAGTGACTCCGTTCCCGATGTACAGCTCTTTGTATGTAACAGCCAGCAGGTAGGTAGAGAAGCGCTGGCGAATCACGGGATGATCACCGCCCAATGAAGCGACTCGAGCAGCAACCTCATGCCCTTGTTCGAAAGCTTTAATCAAGGACGTTTGGGTCGCTCGACGAACATCCCCCCGCTGAAACGCGACCATACCTCGTTGCGCCATTTCCACACCTTTGGCGTCGATCAGCACATTCGAATCACCATCGGCCACAATGAAATCGACGACTTTCCCTTGCCCCGGCAGGACTAGATTCAATTCGCTCTCATTGGCAGTCGGCAACCCTGACTTACTCAACCAGTCACCTACATATTTTTCAAATGACTTACCAAAAGCGTTATTGAATCCGTCTACGTCAGCTCGTTTGAGGTAGTCGTAGATGAAATGTCCCAAGGACCGCTCGAGTACATGAGGGGACACACTCCAATATTCGGAGCGAACCTTGATGAATGGGAATTTCAGGAAGGGCGTTTGCTGCAAATACTCGTTCGGGTGGCGTCCGTCCTTGTCTACCTCTACTAAAGTGCGATGCAAATCTCCCACTTCGACAGAAATGGTACGCAGATAGGCGTCTACAGCCATCGGCGTAAATGCTGGACAGAGACCAAAAAGAGTGGCTCGCTGAAGTACAGGACCATTTTTCTTCGTGCTAGCAAGGACCGCAAAAGAAAGACGCAGGAAGTCCTGTATAGAAACCCCAGTGCCATTCAGGAAACGAGTTTTGAAGTAATGATTTTCCGGAACTTTTGCGAACAAAAGCTCCTGACGAGCAATATCAACCAAGCCGGCTTCTGTCTGATGAAAAAACTGCTGGTAGGCCACCGCCCGGAAAAAAAGCCGTACGTCTTCGTACTCATCGGGCAGGCTACCGGTTTCCGTCAGGTCAAGGACCTTTTGCAGTAACTCAAGCATTTCATTCTGAGAGATTGAGGGGCGCCTCAATGGGCTATTTACTATTGGATCTAGAAAAGTCCATTTAATAAGCAACATGATCAACCATGGCTGCTTGGATGCCTGCTCAAAGCGATCTTTAGCAGGACCGTATAGATACCTCAACGACGCGCTTAGTAAGCTGAGCGGGTCGTAACGTCGAATAATGCGTTGAATTTCCGTTAAGCCTTCGTCGAAAATCTTTGCTCTGATCGGCAGCTTCGCCATGAGAGTGGCATCCTTGTTTGAGATCAATGACATTCTCACACAGCGTTCGATTCCGAGCCGCCTTTAGGGTGATTAAAACGCTTCGGTATGCCTCATTAGTCCGACCGTTAGCAATGGAATGAAAGCGAGCACTCGGCGGTGTCCGCTTCCGATTGCAGCCCTTTGAGATAGGCAGCAATCGGCCCAAAAGCAGGCTATTGAACAAATAAGGGGACGGATCTATTTTTCCGTCATCTTTTGGAAAGTTGATCCCCCTTTTTTCATCCCGCCAGTTGACCGGCAAGCAGAGCAAATCAGCACCAACCAGCGCGGGAAGTCGCACCCACTCAGGAAACTCTTTGCGGTACACGGCGCGCAAGCCTTGGGCATCGATCATTGCCGCGCTCTTAAAACTCCGATACGGAAAAGCGTGGCGTCTGTCGGGTAATAGAAGAGTAAAAGGCCACCAGTCGATTTCACATTGACATCATGGATATGCGTCAGCGAGACTCCCTAAAACCACAAACAATATAGGGTAATTTTGCGATGAAAAAACGCTCCTTTCTGGTACCAATGGCCACTTTGGCCGCAGCCATAGCTACAGAGCAGGCGTCCGCTCTAACTTCTCATGAAGTCGTCGAGCCCACCACAGAAGCCAAGAACACATTTCAAGCGGAAGCTCAAAACGAGAACCTTTCTGTTCGCGGCGGCAATGATCTGTTCGCCTTCATTCTCAAGCGAGGGGATCAGGGGCAACTGATGGCTTACCACAGTTCCCATAGCTCCCACTCTTCGCACAGCTCCCATAGCTCCCACTATTCGGGTCGATAATGGCTTGCTCTCATACGCTAGTCTTTGATGAACGGCTTTATGACGCCCAGGTGTTGCAGAAAGCTGCTTATCGATCGATCAACACCCTCACGGTCGATATCACCTCCGACGAGGGACGGTTTATCTGTGTCTTGTCATTGAATATCGGTTTGGACGAGCCCTCCTTTCTGTCTGCCATCCAAGAGTTCAAAAAAGATGTGCTCGATTATCAGCTGCGCCACCGATTGGCAGTTGAAACGCAGCCTATCAAGAACCTGATCCTCGGACTGGCCTTTTCAAAAACCGGGCTGATCAGTGAGTAAATTTCAAAAGCTGGAGTTCTACGCGCAGCAACGTCCCTATGAGCTGCTGCCCTTTAAGTTCGACCGCCTGAATGACGACGAGTACGTCATCACTAACATGGCAGGCGAATTTCTTGTCATACCGGTGCCGATGCTTGAACCGATCATTAGCAAGACGCTTCCGCTCTCATCAGAGCTGATCCCTACGCTTCGATCCAAACAGTTCATTCGCTTCACCAACGAGCAAGCGCCACTTCAGCTTCTGGCACTCAAGATCCGCACGCGATTGTCTAGGCTGGCCGAGTTCACCAATCTACATATCTTTGTAGTGACTCTTCGGTGCGACCATAGCTGCCCTTATTGCCAGGTTTCAAGGCAGTCGGAGAGCAAAGGCGAATTTGACATGACCACAGAGATGGCAGACAAGTCGCTGGACTTCGTCTTTAGGTCTCCCAATCCAGCCATCAAGATTGAGTTTCAGGGTGGTGAGCCGCTGCTGAACTTCGAGATGGTGAGGTATGTTGTTCTTGAGGCAAAAAAACGTAACGTCAAGGAAGGACGTGACTTACAGTTCGTGATTGCGACCACGCTTTCACTACTGTCTGATGACGTGCTCGACTTCTGTAAGCAGCACGACATTGTGCTTTCATCTTCGCTTGACGGGCCATTGGATCTGCATAATGCAAATCGCCCACGACCAGGCCGAGATAGTCATCAGCGTTTCGAAGAAGGTTTGCAGAGAGCCCGTGCAGCCCTCGGCTATGACCAAGTGTCAGCCCTGATGACAACCACAGACAAGAGCCTGCCACGAGCGCGTGACATCATTGATGAATACCTGCGCCTAGGCTTTGATGGCATCTTCCTCCGCACGCTCTCTCCCTACGGCTTTGCGATCAAGACCAAAAAATTCATGTCATATGACACGGAGCGCTGGCTTGAGTTTTATAAGGAAGGTCTTCAGTACATCATTGAGCTAAACAAATCCGGCATCCGATTTGTAGAGCAGTATTCTTCGCTCGTGCTGACAAAAATGCTGACTTCAGGGGATCCTGGGTTTGTTGATTTAATGAACCCTGCCGGTGCTGGTATCGCAGCCATCGTGTTCAACTACGACGGATCGGTCTACGCCTCAGATGAAAGTCGTATGCTTGCCGAAATGGGTGATCATACGTTCCGTCTGGGCAACATTCTTGAGCATTCGTATGAGGAGATTATCCTCTCTGATCAGCTTCTGGATGCACTTGAAAACTCTTTCACCTTAAGCGCTCCAATGTGCTCTGACTGTGCATTCGAACCTTACTGTGGAGCTGAGCCCGTCTACCATCACGCCATTCACAAAGACGTGGTAGCAAGAAAACCAGAGTCCTCCTTCTGCAAGCGAAATATGGCGATATTCAAGCATCTCATTGAGCTGATGGGAAGTGACGAGCAAACAAAACGGATTTTTATGGGTTGGGCCAACCGATGCTAAAACTCGGCGGAAAGATTATCCGTATACATGCGGTTGATGTTCATAGGGGCCTCACTCTGCTCAAGGTGTCGACCAGCCGAAATCTGCCTGAAGTCTTGCGACGGGAAATGGCTTATTTGGTTTCCGATCAGCAAATCCCCCGAGGATTCGCCCACTATCTTCTGCTTGATAAACATCGGCAGCTTGTTGAGATACTGCCTTCCGACTCTGACTACTCAATCCTACCGAATGACTACAGCTATATCGGTAATGGTGACATTGTCCGGCTCTCAGCAGATCGTCAGAGCATTAGCGTGCTGTTTCGAGCAACGTCACCTCACAACAGCATCCTGGTTACCGAACAGTGTAATCATTACTGCCTTATGTGTTCGCAACCGCCTAAGGCTGCTGATGACTCTTGGATACTTGACGAAATCGAGAGCCTGATCCCCCTCATTCCAAAAGATACTCGCGAACTGGGGTTTACTGGCGGCGAGCCTACGACCGATCGGGAGCGCTTCCTTAAGATAGTTAGCCTGACAAAAAGTTATCTGCCAAGAACCGCAATCCACATTCTCTCGAACGGACGCAGCTTCAAAGATTCGGCGTTCGCTGAAAAGTATGCGCGGATTGAATTGCCCGACGCGATGATCGGCATTCCTCTCTATTCAGACGATCCGACACTGCATGACTACATCGTCCAGGCCCAAGGCGCATTCGATGAAACCATTCAGGGCATTCTCAATCTGAAGCGTTTGGGTCAGAAGGTTGAGATCCGAGTCGTCATTCACAAGCTATCGGTGCAGCGCCTGACTGAACTGTGTGAGTTCATCGCACGCAATCTGCTGTTTGTTGACCATGTGGCTCTGATGGGCCTTGAGATGATGGGCTTCACCCGGGCCAATCTCGATGAGCTTTGGATCGACCCAATCGAATACAAAGACACTCTCAGCAAGTCAGTTGGCATTCTTGCCAAGTACGGCATGAATATCTCGGTTTACAACCATCAGCTGTGCTTGGTGAATCCGGACATTCAACCCTACTACCGCAAATCAATCAGCGACTGGAAAAACGAGTACGCGCCTGAATGCCAAAGCTGTACAAAACAACGAGAATGCGGAGGTTTTTTCGCATCAGGCGTTAAATTCGGCTACAGCAAGCACCTAGTCCCATTCTAAATTCGGCATCAAAACAGTGAGCGCATAGCGCCCCGATGCATGCATGTCCGCCATGGGTCGATTAGTGCCTGTCGTCAACGGCAGCAATGTGCAGCTCTCCACTGATCATGGTTACGAAACCTGCTGATCAAGTCCGATGCAAATCACTGATCAGGTCGAATCAAATGGAGGGGCCAAGTGAAATGCAATTTCGCAGGATGAAAACTGCGCAACGGTAGTAGCACCATGCACCTGTAAAAACACACATTTTTCGTGGATGCCTACAGACCTGCACAGCACCCCACCGTATTTTACTTTACGGGGGGGGGGCACTTGGGGCTATGGGTGGCCGCGTGGGGCTAGGGCCCTTGCGGGCCACAAAAAGGTAGGGGCAAGCCACCTGCGCGGCCAACAGGGCCGCTACAGCATGCCTGTGGGGCAGTTGCACGGTGTAGCTTGGTGCTGGCGTGCATTTAGGTGCGCACTGCTACCTGCTTGGCAAGCCATCAACCCTTCACGCAAGCAATCCGTGTGGGGCTCAGTGTGGGGTTATCACCACAATCAGAAATATTATTCATATAAAACAATAAGTTATGTTATGAAAAAGCCCGCATTAAGCGGGCTTTCTGTGGTGACCTGGCGTTCAGTGTTCCAGGTTACCGAATATGGCGCAGCGGACGGGACTCGAACCCGCGACCCCCGGCGTGACAGGCCGGTATTCTAACCGACTGAACTACCGCTGCGCGAAACGCTTGAAACGAATGGTGGGTGATGACGGGATCGAACCGCCGACATTCTGCTTGTAAGGCAGACGCTCTCCCAGCTGAGCTAATCACCCTTCGCTTCGTTACGGGACGCATTATGCCACAGATTTTCATAAAGTGTTGATTTATTTGAAGTTTTTTTCAAAAAAATCTGAAAACCGGTGAAACGACACATCCCGCGGGTACAACGTACAAACTTGAGGCAGAAAAAAACCCGCCTTGGCGGGTTTTTCCGTGGTGACCTGGCGTTCAGTGGTCCAGGTTACCGAATATGGCGCAGCGGACGGGACTCGAACCCGCGACCCCCGGCGTGACAGGCCGGTATTCTAACCGACTGAACTACCGCTGCGCTAAACACTTGAAACGAATGGTGGGTGATGACGGGATCGAACCGCCGACATTCTGCTTGTAAGGCAGACGCTCTCCCAGCTGAGCTAATCACCCTTCGCTTCGGTGTGGCGCGCATTCTACGGAGCGGCACTTTTTTAATTAATTTTCTGATGCCTTCCAAAGGCTTAGAGAAGGGTTGGCCTATGGCACACGGAGGACAATAATGCCCGCCTTTGTATATAAGGAGAGACTTACCCCATGTGGTTCAAAAACCTGCTTATCTATCGCCTGACCCAAGATCTGCCTGTTGATGCCGAGGCGTTGGAGACTGCACTGGCCACCAAGCTGGCGCGTCCATGTGCAAGCCAGGAGTTGACCACCTACGGTTTCGTCGCACCGTTCGGCAAGGGCGAAGATGCCCCGCTGGTGCACGTCAGCGGTGATTTCCTGCTGATCAGCGCGCGCAAGGAAGAGCGCATTCTGCCGGGCAGCGTCGTGCGTGATGCAGTGAAGGAAAAGGTCGAAGAGATCGAGGCCGAGCAAATGCGCAAGGTCTATAAAAAGGAACGCGACCAGATCAAGGATGAAATCATCCAGGCCTTCCTGCCGCGCGCCTTTATCCGTCGCTCCTCGACGTTCGCCGCCATCGCGCCGAAACAGGGCCTGATCCTGGTTAACTCGGCCAGCCCGAAGCGCGCCGAGGACCTGCTGTCCACCCTGCGGGAAGTGATCGGCACACTGCCGGTGCGCCCACTGACTGTGAAAATGTCCCCGACAGCGACCATGACCGAGTGGGTCACCACCCAGAAAGCCGCAGACGACTTCTTTGTGCTGGACGAGTGCGAACTGCGCGACACCCACGAAGACGGCGGCATCGTGCGTTGCAAGCGTCAGGACCTGACGAGCGAAGAAATCCAGCTACACCTGAGCACCGGCAAGGTGGTCACTCAATTGTCGCTGGCCTGGCAGGACAAGCTGTCCTTCGTCCTCGACGACAAGATGGTGGTCAAGCGCCTGAAGTTCGAAGACCTGCTGCAAGACCAGGCGGAACAGGACGGTGGCGATGAAGCCCTCGGCCAACTGGATGCCAGCTTCACCCTGATGATGCTGACGTTCGGTGATTTCCTGCCGGCGCTGGTCGAGGCGTTGGGTGGGGAAGAGACTCCGCAAGGCATCTGATTATCGAAATCGGCGGCGCCTGCAAAAAGATCGCAGCCTGCGGCAGCTCCTACATTGGAATGCGTTTCCTTGTAGGAGCTGCCGCAGGCTGCGATCTTTTTTTGCGAGCAGCGTATGCTTAGCTCCCTAACGCTTTCTTACAATAAGGATCTGGCCATGCGTGCACTGGCTGCATTGAGTCGTTTTGTCGGTAACACCTTCGCCTACTGGGTACTGATTTTCGCCGTCGTGGCATTCCTGCAGCCGGCCTGGTTCATCGGCCTCAAGGGCGCCATCGTGCCGTTGCTGGGGTTGGTGATGTTCGGCATGGGCCTGACCCTCAAGCTCGACGACTTCGCCGAGGTCGCCCGCCACCCGTGGCGCGTGGCCTTGGGCGTGGTGGCGCATTTCGTGATCATGCCTGGCGTGGCGTGGTTGCTCTGCCAGGCGTTCCATTTGCCCCCGGAGATTGCCGTCGGCGTGATTCTGGTCGGTTGCTGCCCAAGCGGCACCTCGTCGAACGTGATGACTTGGCTGGCACGCGGCGACCTGGCGTTGTCGGTGGCCATCGCTGCCGTGACCACCCTCCTCGCTCCGCTCCTGACACCCGCCTTGATCTGGCTGCTGGCTTCGGCCTGGCTGCCGGTGTCGTTCATGGAGCTGTTCTGGTCGATTCTCCAGGTAGTGCTGCTGCCGATCGTACTGGGTGTCGCTGCCCAGCGACTGCTCGGCGACAAGGTTCGCCACGCTGTGGACGTGTTGCCTCTGGTTTCGGTGGTGAGCATCGTGATCATCGTCACCGCCGTGGTGGCCGCCAGCCAGGCGAAAATTGCCGAATCGGGCCTGTTGATCATGGCCGTGGTCATGCTGCACAACAGCTTTGGTTACCTGCTGGGTTACTTCACCGGGCGCCTGTTCAAATTGCCACTGGCCCAGCGCAAATCCCTGGCGCTGGAAGTCGGCATGCAGAACTCAGGGCTGGGCGCCGCCTTGGCCAGTGCGCACTTTTCGCCTTTGGCGGCGGTACCGAGCGCGTTGTTCAGTGTCTGGCACAACATTTCCGGGGCGTTGCTCTCGACGTATTTCCGTCGCATGAGCGAGAAGCAGGATCGTGAAGTCGCCGCGCGACAGGCGACCGACTGAACCGAAACTTGATCCCAGGGTTAATGCTGGGCACTATATTGCGCAACGCGAGGACGACCTCGCGGCTCGATCGAGTCATTAACCTTGGGGACGACCCCGTCAATGGATGGAGGTCTTCCATGTCCTGGATCATTCTGTTTTTCGCCGGCTTGTTCGAAGTCGGCTGGGCCGTTGGCCTCAAGTACACCGATGGTTTCAGCCGCCCTCTCCCTACGGCATTGACCGTTGCCGCCATGGCCATCAGCCTTGGCTTGCTCGGCCTTGCGATGAAGGAGTTGCCGCTGGGCACGGCCTATGCGATCTGGACCGGAGTGGGTGCAGTCGGCACCGTGATTGCCGGAATCATTTTGTTTGGCGAATCCATGGCGCTGGTCCGCCTGGCCAGTGTGGCATTGATCATCACCGGCCTGGTGGGGCTTAAAGTCAGCGCCTGACTACAGCCCATCTGCAAAAAAGCCCGCCTCCTGTCACCAGGGGCGGGCTTTTTCATGAACGCCAATCTGTCAGCTTTCGGCCATCTCCAATCGCTCACGCATCACCGAGGCCTTTTCCGAATGCTCCAACTGCATGCAACGCTCCAGGAACAGGAACATATAGTCGTAGCTCTTGCACACGGCCTGGCGCAATTCGATTTGCAATGACTTACTCGGATTCATCCCGGCCAGGGTGCAGATGATTTCCAGCGCTTCCCAAGGGTGGGCATCGTCATACTGGGCGTGCATCTTCAACCATTTCATGGCCCGCTTGCGATCCTCCTCCGGGAAGGCTGCCGCGTACAGACCATTGGAACAGACCACCGCCGACCACTCACCGGTCGCGCCTTCGATGGCGTAGTTGGTGGCAGCAATGGCAACGATCAGCGAATCGGCGGAACTGGTGTGCCAGCACCAATGGCTCAAGGCGTGAAGCTCGGGGGCTACCTGCTGCGCCTGCAGATCTTCCAGGCTGACGCCGTGGGCACGGCTCCAGTTCACCCAGTAGTCGGCGTGGTTGAGTTCGACACGGATGTTGCGCATCAACCAGCGACGCGCCATGTCCTCGCCCGGGTGGCGGGCAAAACGGGTCTTGGTCAGGTTCTGCGCCATGTATAACGCGAACTGTTCGACCACGGGCCAGCCCCCGATAAGGTACTGGCGCATCGTCTTGGCACTGAGTCTGTTATCTCGCATGCGCTGATACAGCTCGTGCTCTACAACCCGGCGCTTACTCGCGCTGCAATCCTGAATCAGGCGCTGGGCCCAGTCGGGATAACTTGCAGCTTCCATGAGTGGTCCGGTTCGGTTGAATGTCTCGATCACTGTCGGGCTCCTTTTGATTGTGATTGTTCCGATCAACGAGAGACTTCAACGGAACGTGCCGGGCGCCTTGAACAACAGGGGCTGCGGCCTGGCTGGACGACTTTTCAAGCTATCGCAGGTAAACAGATGCGGGCGTTCAATGACATACCCTTGAGCGTAATCAACTCCGATATCCAGCAATGCCTGCTCGATCTGGGGCGTTTCAACAAACTCGGCAATCGTACGCTTACCCATGACATGACCGATGTGGTTGATCACTTCGACCATGGCGCGGTTAATCGGGTCGTCCAGCATATCCTTTACGAAACTCCCGTCGATCTTCAGGAAGTCTACAGGCAAATGTTTCAAGTACGCAAAAGTCATCCAGGGAAAACAGACACCCTAAACCTTTGAGTTCGTTAATAAATTTAATTGCACTCGCCAGATTGGAAATGGCGCTGGTTTCAGTGATTTCAAAACAAATTATTTCAGGTGGTATGGCGTAACTAATGAACTGTTGACGCAGGAAGTCCAGGAACGCTTCATCTCCTATAGTTGTGCCTGACAGATTAATCGCACACATCGCTAAAGGCTCGTTGTGCTTTTCGGCCATACATTGGGCAATGATCTTGAACACGTTCTTTACAACCCAACGATCCAGGGTCGTCATCAAGCCATAGCGTTCTGCTGCCGGAATAAAACTGTCCGGCAATATCATGCGACCCGCTTCATCATGCAGACGCAGCAGGATCTCGATATGCCCGCCACCTTGTTCGACATGACCAAGCGGCGCGATTTCCTGGGCGTACAGACAAAAACGGTCTTCTTCCAGGGCCATGTGCAAGCGCTGCACCCAGGCCATCTCGCCAAAGCGCAGGGACAGCTCCGAGTCGTCGGCGTGATATACCTGAACCCGGTTGCGGCCCTTTTCCTTGGCCATGTAGCAGGCCATGTCAGCCGCGCGCAGCGAGACTTCCAGGGTGGTCGGATGGGCATTGATGTGCACCAGGCCGATGCTCACGGTGGTCACGAACGGCCGCCCCTTCCAGACGAAGTGCAGGTTCTGCACGGTCTGGCGCAACCCCTCGGCAATTTTTTCAGCTGCCTGCGGAGCACAGTTCTCCAGCAGGATGCCAAACTCGTCGCCGCCCAACCGGGCCAGGGTGTCGCCCTCGCGCAATCCGGATTGCAACAGTGCACAGATATGCCGCAGCAACTCGTCACCCGCCGCGTGTCCGCTGGTGTCGTTGACCAACTTGAACTGATCCAGGTCGAGGAACATCAAGGCGTGGCGCCCCGATTGTCGCGTCAGGCCCTGCAGCGCCTGTTCCAGACGGAATTCGAACTCGCGGCGGTTGGCGAGCCCGGTCAGCGCATCATGGGTCGCCTGCCAGGAGAGATTGGCAATGTATTGCCGCTCCTGGGTCATGTCATGCAGCACCAGCACGGCACCGCTGACCTTCCCGGCATTGCGGATCGGCGCCCCGACCAGGGTGACCGACACCGTGCTGCCATCAAGGCGCTGAATGAGCTTGGAATGTTCGCTGCCGCCACTGAGCTGACCGCTCAGGATGTGCTCGATCAAGGTAAAACCATCGGCTTGGGCATTGTCATCCAGCAGATTGAACAGCGCCGCCAGCGGCAACCCGCTCGCCTGTTCGGCTTTCCAGTGGGTCAAGGCTTCGGCGGCCGGATTCATGTAGGCGATCGCGCCCTCGACATTGGTGGTGATCACCGCGTCGCCAATCGATTGCAGGGTGATTTGCGCCCGCTCCTTCTCCAGCTGCAGGGCGTCGGCAAAAGCGTGCCGCTGCTTGAGCAGCTTATGTGTGCGCAGCAGCGCCAGGGCGATCAGGCCGAGGGCGGTGGCCAGGTTCGTCGCCAGCAGCAGGCGCATGATCATCCGCGAGCCTTCGCCAAGGGCATCGCTGAAGGCCTTCGCCGCCGGCGTCACCCCGTTGTTGATATCGAAAATCTGTTCTTTCCAGCGTTGGATGTCGTCAGGATGGGCCGGCTTGATGCTGATGTGCTGGTGCATGTCCCTGGCGACATCATCGAGCTGATCAAGGTACGCATCACCCACGGTCCAGCGATCGATGGCTTTCTCGAGGTAGCTGAAATGGCGAAAGTTGAGGTAAAGCCAGATCAGGCTGGGAACGTCATCGGGGTGGTTGCCACCCTTGAGAATCGCCAGCCTGGCCGCTTCGATATCGGGTGGCTGCTGGTCAAGTGCCAGACGCAGCTCATGCCCGCCCTGAGGGACGGCAATGGCCTCCTGATACTTGAGGAATTTGCTCTCATCGCGACTGTCGGCATACAGGTTGAGGTAATAGATCGCGTCCTTCTGGCCCTTGGACCACAGGCTTTCGCCGGCAACATAACCGCGCACCGCCGACAATACATAAAGACTGACGCCCCCCAACAGGGCCTGAAATAACACAACGGCAATAAAAGGCCAGACGATGCCCAGCAACCGTGGCGTTCCGAGAGTCCGCGCTTGATTCATGAGGTCCCTTTGTTTAGCACTGCCAGATCATCATCCACGTGATCGCTACAGCTAGACTAGGGGGCCTTCCGCATCCCAGCAAGCGTCAACCCTCCTCCTCTTGCAGGAAAGTCCACTCGAGGTGCCTGGCACTGACTCAGTGCTGCTGCAAATGCCCATAAAGCTTGGCGTACAAACCACCATCGGCAATCAGCTGCTGATGGTCGCCATCCTCGGCGATCTGACCGCCGTCAAACACCAGCACCCGGTCGGCCTGTTTCACCGCGGACAAGCGGTGCGCAATGATTAACGTGGTGCGATGGCTCAAGAACCGCGCCAGCGCCTGGTGCAGGTTGTATTCGGTGGCGGCATCCAGGGCCGAGGTGGCCTCGTCGAGAATCACCACCTTGGGGTCGGCCAATACCATCCGCGCAATGGCCAGGCGTTGGCGCTGGCCGCCGGACAAGCGCACGCCGGAACGCCCGACGATGCTGTCCAGGCCATTGGGCAACTCGCGTACAGTGGTGTGCAGTTGGGCGATTTCCAGCGCTTGCCAGCAAGCCTCGTCGCTGCGCTCACGCCCCATGGTCAGGTTTGCGCGCACCGTGTCGTTGAACAGCGCCGGATGTTGCAGGACCACGGCGACATTTTCGCGCACGGTCTCCAGGCCGATCTCCTGCTGGGTCGAACCGCCGAAACGGATGGTCCCCGCCAGCGGCGTGTACAAGCCCAGCAGCAACTGCACCAGTGTGCTTTTGCCGCCACCGCTGGCACCGACGATCGCGACTTTTTCACCGGGAGCGATCGACAGATCCATCTGGTTCAAGACCAGTTCGTCGCCATAGCCGAAACTCAATCCCTGGACTTCGATGCCAACGGTTTCGCGACCTTTGAACGGGTCGACACCGCCTGGGTATTGCGGCTCATCAGCCCGGGCAAGCAGCTCGTTGATCCGCGATAATGCGCCGCCGGCGGCGTAATACGCGTACTGCAAATTCAGCAGCTGTTCGACCGGACCGATCATGAACCACAGGTAGCTGAATACCGCGAGCATCTGGCCGATGGACAGGTCGGAAAACAGCACGGTAAGCATCGCTGCAGCACGAAAAATATCGATGCCGAACTGGAACAACAAACCGCTGGCCCGGTTCGACGCATCGGTTTTCCATTGCGAGTTCACCGCATAATCGCGAACGTCCCGGGCGCGTCGCCCCAAACGACCGAGGAAAAAGCCCTGGCGGTTACCGGCGCGCACTTCCTGGATCGCGTCCAGGGTTTCGGTCAATGCCTGGGTGAAGCGCGAGGTGCTGTCGTTCTCGAGTTTCTTCAGGTGCTTGACCCGCTTGCCCAATTGCACCGTGGCGTAGATCACCAGCGGATTGAACAACAGGATCAGCAGCGCCAGCTGCCAGTGCATCCACACCAGAATGCCCGCGGTGCCGACCAGCGTCAGCATGGCCACCAGGAAACGACTGAGGGTTTCGCCGACAAACTTGTCCAGGGTGTCGAGATCGGTCACCAGGTGCGTGGTCACCGTGCCGCTGCCCAGGCTTTCGTATTCCCCCAGCGAAATACGCTTGAGGCGTTCGATCAGACGGATGCGAATACGGTAGACGATGTCCTTGGCCAAGGAGGCGAACAAGCGCGCCTGCACCACGTTGAACAGCAATGCCGCGCACCGCAGGGCCAGGGTCACCACCAGCATCAGGCCGATGTAGCCCGCGGCTTTCTGCCAGGCCTCGGGCAGCGCCAGGTTCATGATTTTCAGCGCGGCGTCGCCGTGCCCCAGCAACACTTCGTCTACCAGCAATGGCAGGAGCAAGGGAATAGGTACGCTGCACAGGGTCGCCAACACGGCTACACCGTTGGCGATCCACAGGGATTTCTTGTGATGAAGAGCCAGACGACGGATTTCTGCCCAGCTCAGCCGGTCGACACGTTTAACGGTTGGGGTGTCGTTGGCGGGATCATGCACAGGCGGCACGCTCCAGCCAGCGACCGAGCAAGGGGGACAGGACGCCAAGCGGCTGGTAGCCATTGGTCAGCAACGCCAATTGACCATTGCGTTCAGCCAGCAACGTCGGGAAACCGGCGATGCCCAGGTCCTGGACCCAGGTGAAATCGGCAGCCGTCGCGGCGTGCGTATCGGCACGGTCGAAAGCGGCGGCGAACTCGATGCGCGGCAGCCCGGCCTGTTCCGCCAACTCCACCAGAACGCTGGCGTGGGTGACATCGCGGCCTTCGGCGTAAAACGCATGCTGGATCAATCCCAGCAGCTTCCACGCGCAATCCGGTGCCAGGCCGCGTGCCGTCACCAACGCCCGGCAGGCCGGCTCGGTGTCATAGACGAAGCCGTCGGGCAACGCGCCGTCGAGCTTGAAGGGTTGCCCCGTGGCCTCGTTGACCGCCTGCCAGTGCTCCAGAATATAACGGCGGGTGGTCGGCTCCAGGGCCGAACCACTGCCGGTGCGCAAACCACCTACCACCAGGTGCACGTCCACGCCTGCGGCTTGCGCCTGCTCGACCAACGCGTTGGCCACCGGCGCGAAGCCCCAGCACCAGGAACACATCGGGTCCATCACATAGAGCAGGCGTGCAGACATGGTTCAGGCCTCGGTGGATGCTTGCTTGTAGTTGTAGCCGATCGGGTGCGGCATGTTGCGTGCCTTGGCCAGTTCGATCTGCTTTTGCCGGTCGATGGCGCTGCGACGGGTTTTCTCGCTCAGCGTATTCCAGCAATGCGGGCAACTGATCCCGGCCACATAATGCTCGGAGGCGCGATCTTCGACGCTGACCGGTGTGCGGCAGGCATGACATTGATCGTAGTCGCCTTCGCTGAGGTCGTGGCGAACCGTCACGCGGTTGTCGAACACGAAGCAGTCGCCCTGCCACTTGGTTTCTTCCTGAGGCACCTCCTCGAGGTATTTCAGGATGCCACCCTTGAGGTGGTAGACCTCATCGAAGCCCTCGCTGAGCATGTAGCTCGACGCTTTTTCACAACGAATGCCGCCGGTGCAGAACATCGCCACCTTCTTGTGCACGGTCGGGTCGAAGTTGGCTTTGATGTAGTCGGGAAACTCGCGAAAACTGGTGGTTTTCGGGTCAATTGCACCTTCAAAGGTGCCAATCGAGACTTCATAGTCATTGCGAGTATCGATCAACAGGACTTCCGGATCGCTGATCAGCGCATTCCAGTCCTGCGGATCGACGTAGGTGCCGACTTTCTTGTTCGGGTCCACGCCTTCAACGCCCAGGGTCACGATCTCTTTCTTGAGCTTGACCTTGGTGCGGTAGAACGGCTGCTCGTCGCAGTACGACTCTTTATGGTCGATGTCGTCCATGCGCGGGTCGTTCTTGAGCCAGGCCATCAGCCCGTCGATGCCTTCGCGGCTGCCGGACACG
>LNAP01000611.1_pt1 | contig 67315 bp, 56 predicted proteins | sample 602601 | NCBI WGS metagenome assembly LNAP01 (sample SAMN02440304, study PRJNA202911) | soil metagenome | biome: Subtropical and temperate rainforests or woodlands; isolation source: soil samples (1 kg each in a 20% v/v slurry with milli Q water) were... ...
CGCCCACTAACAGGAGAAATTCCCTATGTTGCATATCTTCTGTCCTCACTGTGGCGAACTGCGCTCCGAAGAGGAATTCCATGCCTCCGGCCAAGCGCACATCCCACGCCCGCTGGACCCCAACGCCTGCACCGATGAAGAGTGGGGCGACTACATGTTCTTCCGCGACAACCCCCGCGGCCTGCACCACGAGCTGTGGATTCACGCTGCCGGTTGCCGTCAGTACTTCAACGCGACCCGCGACACGCTGACCTACGAAATTCTTGAAACCTACAAAATCGGCACCAAGCCGCAATTCACCGCCAAGGCTGCTGGAGCGAAGGTATGAGCCAGATCAATCGCCTGTCCAACGGTGGCCGGATCGACCGTAACAAAGTCCTGACCTTCAGCTTCAACGGCCAGACCTACAAAGGCTTCGAAGGCGACACCCTGGCCGCCGCGCTGCTGGCCAACGGTGTCGACATCATCGGCCGCAGCTTCAAGTACTCGCGCCCACGCGGCATCTTTGCTGCCGGTGCCGAAGAGCCGAACGCGGTGCTGCAGATCGGCGCCACCGAAGCCACCCAGATTCCCAACGTGCGCGCCACGCAACAGGCGTTGTACCAGGGCCTCGTCGCCACCAGCACCAACGGCTGGCCGAGCGTGAACAACGACGTGATGGGCATTCTCGGCAAAGTCGGCGGCAAGCTGATGCCACCGGGTTTCTACTACAAAACCTTCATGTACCCGCAGTCGTTCTGGATGACCTACGAGAAGTACATCCGCAAGGCTGCAGGTTTAGGCCGCTCGCCGACCGAGAACGACCCGGACACCTACGACAACTTCAACCGGCATTGCGACGTGCTGGTGGTCGGTGCCGGCCCGGCCGGTCTGGCCGCTGCACTGGCCGCTGCGCGCAGCGGCGCCCGCGTGATCATCGCCGATGAGCAGGAAGAGTTCGGCGGCTCGTTGCTCGATTCGCGCGAAAGCCTCGACGGCAAGCCGGCCACCGAGTGGGTCGCCAGCGTCATCGCCGAACTCAAAGCTCTGCCGGATGTGGTGCTGCTGCCCCGCGCCACCGTCAACGGTTACCACGACCATAACTTCCTGACCATTCACGAGCGTCTCACCGATCACCTCGGCGACCGTGCGCCGATCGGCCAGGTGCGCCAGCGTATCCACCGTGTGCGTGCCAAGCGCGTGGTGCTGGCGACCGGTGCGTGCGAGCGTCCGCTGGTGTACGGCAACAACGACGTGCCGGGCAATATGCTCGCCGGTGCAGTCTCGACTTACGTGCGCCGTTACGGCGTGGCGCCGGGCAAGAAACTGGTGCTGTCGACCAACAACGACCACGCCTACCGCGTCGCCCTGGACTGGTTGGAAGCCGGCCTGAAAGTGGTGGCCGTGGCCGATGCCCGCCATAACCCACGCGGCGCGCTGGTGGAAGAAGCCCGCGCCAAAGGCATTCGTATCCTCACCGGCAGCGCCGTGATCGAAGCCCGTGGCAGCAAGCATGTGAGCGGCGCCCGTGTTGCCGCCATCGATGTCAAAGCGCATACCGTCACCAGCCCCGGCGAGTGGCTGGACTGCGACCTGGTGGCCAGCTCCGGCGGCTACAGCCCGGTGGTCCACCTGGCCTCGCACCTGGGCGGCAAGCCGACCTGGCGCGAAGACATCCTCGGTTTTGTACCGGGTGAAGCACCGCAAAAGCGCGTGTGCGTTGGCGGTATCAACGGCGTCTACGGCCTGGGCGATTCCCTGGCGGACGGTTTTGAAGGGGGCGTGCGCGCCGCCAGCGAAGCCGGTTTTAGCCCGGTGGAAGGCACGCTGCCCAAAGCCTTGAACCGCTTGGAAGAGCCGACGCTGGCGCTGTTCCAGGTGCCTCACGAGAAAGCCACTGCACGGGCGCCCAAGCAATTCGTCGACCTGCAGAACGACGTCACTGCGGCCGCCATCGAACTGGCGACCCGCGAAGGTTTCGAGTCGGTGGAACACGTCAAGCGCTATACCGCGCTGGGCTTCGGCACCGACCAGGGCAAGCTGGGTAACGTCAACGGCCTGGCCATTGCGGCGCGTTCGCTGAACGTGACCATCCCGCAGATGGGCACCACCATGTTCCGCCCCAACTACACGCCGGTGACCTTCGGCGCGGTTGCGGGGCGGCACTGTGGGCACATCTTCGAGCCCGTTCGCTACACCGCGCTGCACGCCTGGCATGTGAAGAATGGCGCCGAGTTTGAAGACGTCGGCCAGTGGAAACGCCCGTGGTACTTCCCGCGCAACGGTGAAGACCTGCACGCGGCGGTCAAGCGCGAATGCCTGGCGGTGCGCGACAGCGTCGGCCTGCTGGATGCGTCGACCCTCGGCAAGATCGACATCCAGGGCCCGGATGCCCGCGAGTTCCTCAACCGCATCTACAGCAACGCCTGGACCAAGCTCGACGTGGGCAAGGCGCGCTACGGCCTGATGTGCAAAGAAGACGGCATGGTCTTCGACGACGGCGTGACCGCTTGCCTGGCCGACAACCACTTCCTGATGACCACCACCACCGGCGGCGCGGCCCGGGTGCTGCAACTACCAACAGACCGAATGGCCGGACCTCAAGGTCTACTTCACCTCGGTCACCGACCACTGGGCGACCATGACCCTGTCGGGCCCCAACAGCCGCAAGCTGCTGGCCGAAGTCACCGACATCGACCTGGACAAGGACGGCTTCCCGTTCATGACCTGGAAAGAAGGCCTGGTCGGCGGCGTACCGGCGCGGGTGTTCCGCATCTCGTTCACCGGCGAGCTGTCGTATGAAGTCAACGTGCAGGCCGACTACGCCATGGGCGTGCTGGAGCAAATCGTCGAGGCCGGCAAAAAGTACAACCTGACCCCGTATGGCACCGAAACCATGCACGTCCTGCGGGCCGAGAAGGGCTTCATCATCGTCGGCCAGGACACCGACGGCTCGATGACCCCGGACGACCTGAACATGGGCTGGTGCGTCGGCCGTACCAAGCCGTTCTCGTGGATCGGCTGGCGCGGCATGAACCGCGAAGACTGCGTGCGCGAAGATCGCAAGCAATTGGTCGGCCTCAAGCCGATCGATCCCGCGGTGTGGCTGCCGGAAGGCGCGCAACTGGTGTTCGACGCCAAGCAGACGATCCCGATGAAGATGGTCGGCCACGTCACCTCCAGCTACGCGCATAACTCCCTCGGTTATTCGTTTGCGCTGGCGGTGGTCAAGGGCGGCTTGAAGCGCATCGGCGAGCGGGTGTTTTCGCCGCAAGCGGATGGCAGCGTGATCGAGGCGGAGATTGTGTCCTCGGTGTTCTTTGATCCGAAAGGCGATCGCCAGAACATCTGATAGACCGAGGCGCGCCATCGGGAGACAGGGGAATGCATTCCAAATGTGGGAGGGGGCTTGCCCCCGATGACGCCAGTAGCCACACAACAGAATTCAGCAAAGGTGCTCTATGACAGCAGCCAACGTATACCAACAACGCCCCACCACCGGGGCCAAGGCCGAGTCGTCGCTGCACCATGCCGACCTCGCCAGCCTGGTCGGCAAGGGCCGCAAGAATGCCGGCGTGACCGTGCGTGAAAAGAAACTGCTCGGCCACCTGACTATTCGCGGCGACGGCCATGACGCCGCCTTCGCCGCTGGCGTCCACAAGGCCCTGGGCATCGAACTGCCCGGCGCGCTGACGGTGATCGTCAACGGCGACACCAGCCTGCAATGGCTCGGCCCGGACGAGTGGCTGCTGGTGGTGCCGAGCGGTGAAGAATTCGCCGCCGAACAAAACCTGCGTGCCGCCCTGGGCGATCTGCATATCCAGATCGTCAATGTCAGCGGCGGCCAACAGATCCTCGAACTGCGCGGCCCGAACGTGCGCGACGTGCTGATGAAGTCCACCAGCTACGACGTACACCCCAACAACTTCCCGGTGGGCAAGGCGGTGGGCACGGTGTTCGCCAAGTCGCAATTGGTGATCCGCCATACCGCCGAAGACACCTGGGAGCTGGTGATTCGTCGCAGCTTCTCGGATTACTGGTGGTTGTGGTTGCAGGATGCCTCGGCCGAATTCGGCCTGAGCGTTCAAGCCTGATATGACCCCCACCCCCCTCACCCGCCACCCTGTAGGAGCGAGCTTGCTCGCGAAAACCTCAAGGGCACTGCGGTCATCCAGGATGCCCGCGTTATCGTTGACGATTTTCGCGAGCAAGCTCGCTCCTACAGGGGTGGGTGAGGCCGGGCTTTGCTTGAGGAGTGACCTGTCATGAGCCGCGCACCCGATACATGGATTTTGACCGCCGACTGCCCCAGCGTGCTCGGCACGGTGGACGCGGTCACCCGCTACCTGTTCGAGCAGGGTTGCTACGTCACCGAGCACCACTCGTTCGATGACCGGCTGTCAGGGCGCTTTTTTATCCGCGTGGAGTTTCGTCAGCCGGAGGGTTTCGATGAGCAAGCGTTCCGCGATGGCCTGGCCGCGCGCGGGGAAGCCTTTGGCATGGTCTTCGAACTGACGGCGCCGAACTATCGGCCCAAAGTGGTGATCATGGTGTCCAAGGCCGATCACTGCCTGAACGACTTGCTGTACCGCCAGCGTATCGGCCAACTGTCGATGGACGTGGTCGCGGTGGTGTCCAACCACCCCGATCTGAAACCGTTGGCCGACTGGCACCAGATTCCCTACTACCACTTCGCCCTCGACCCCAACGACAAACCGTCCCAGGAGCGTCAGGTGTGGCAAGTGATCGAACAGACCGGCGCGGAACTGGTGATCCTTGCGCGCTACATGCAAGTGCTGTCGCCGGAGCTGTGCCGCAAGCTGGATGGCAAGGCGATCAATATCCACCACTCGTTGTTGCCGGGGTTCAAGGGCGCCAAGCCGTATCACCAGGCGTACAACAAGGGTGTGAAGCTGGTCGGCGCGACGGCGCATTACATCAACAACGACCTGGATGAAGGCCCGATCATCGCCCAGGGTGTGGAGGTGGTGGATCACAGCCATTACCCCGAGGATCTGATTGCCAAGGGGCGCGATATCGAAGGGCTGACCCTGGCCCGGGCGGTGGGGTATCACATTGAACGGCGGGTGTTTTTGAATGCCAATAGAACGGTGGTGCTCTGACTGACGCCATCGGGGGCAAGCCCCCTCCCACAGGGGAATGCATTCCAAATGTGGGAGGGGGCTTGCCCCCGATGAGGCCCTAACAAACAACACAAGAAACAGCATCTGTAACCCGAGCACTCAACGCGCTGCCCACCCACGGGCAACGCGCTTTCATAAAAACAACAGCGAGGTGAAAGCATGTCTGGTAATCGTGGTGTCGTGTATCTCGGCAACGGCAAGGTCGAAGTACAGAAAATCGACTATCCCAAAATGCAGGACCCCCGTGGCAGGAAGATTGAGCACGGCGTCATCCTGCGCGTGGTCTCCACCAACATCTGCGGCTCCGACCAACACATGGTGCGCGGCCGCACCACTGCCCAGACCGGCCTGGTGCTCGGTCACGAGATCACCGGTGAAGTGATCGAGAAGGGCAGCGACGTCGAGAACCTGAAAATCGGCGACCTGGTGTCCGTGCCCTTCAACGTCGCCTGCGGCCGCTGCCGCTCCTGCAAAGAGCAACACACCGGCGTGTGCCTCACCGTCAACCCGGCCCGTGCCGGTGGCGCCTACGGCTATGTCGACATGGGCGACTGGACCGGCGGCCAGGCCGAATACGTGCTGGTGCCCTACGCTGACTTCAACCTGCTGAAACTGCCGGACCGCGACAAGGCCATGGAGAAAATCCGCGACCTGACCTGCCTCTCCGACATCCTGCCCACCGGCTACCACGGCGCCGTCACCGCCGGCGTTGGCCCTGGCAGCACCGTCTACATCGCCGGTGCCGGCCCGGTCGGCCTGGCCGCTGCCGCTTCCGCACGCCTGCTGGGCGCGGCGGTGGTGATCATCGGCGACGTCAACTCCATCCGCCTGGCTCACGCCAAGGCGCAAGGGTTTGAAGTGGTCGACCTGTCCACTGACACGCCGCTGCACGAACAGATCGCTGCCTTGCTCGGTGAGCCGGAAGTGGACTGCGCCGTCGACTGCGTGGGCTTCGAAGCACGCGGCCACGGGCATGACGGCGTCAAGCACGAAGCCCCGGCCACGGTGCTCAACTCACTGATGGGCGTGGTGCGCGTGGCGGGCAAGATCGGTATCCCCGGCCTGTACGTCACCGAAGACCCTGGCGCCGTCGACGCCGCCGCGAAGATGGGCAGCCTGAGCATCCGTTTTGGTCTGGGCTGGGCCAAATCCCACAGCTTCCACACCGGGCAAACGCCGGTGATGAAGTACAACCGCCAGTTGATGCAGGCGATCATGTGGGACCGTATTCACATTGCCGACATCGTCGGGGTTGAGGTGATCAGCCTGGATGACGCGCCGCGTGGGTATGGCGAGTTTGATGCGGGCGTGCCGAAGAAGTTTGTGATTGATCCGCATAAGTTGTTCAGCGCGGCGTAACGAAAAGGGCGACTTCGAGTCGCCCTTTTCATTCATGCGTAAATGAGCATTTGGAAATGTCCTGGGCTTCGCAATGCGTGCCTTTCCAGTCACCTATAGGGATAAGGTTCCAATCAGAGATAGGTTTGAGCGTGACCGAAAAGCTCGCGTCGTTATTCATTGGCCCTTCGTAGGTGCAGATGACGGCTTTGTGGTCGGCATCGTACCGGGCATCGTGAAACGTCGAATCAGTAAGGTACGACGCTGTCGCCTGCTGGTTTTCACCTGCCCAGATGCGTCCATCGGACTGTGATGTTTCATAGCGGTAACCTCCACTGGCCATCGCCGTTTGTTTGATGTTTTGGATCGGCGGGCAGGTGGAAGTCGCCGCGTGGGTGTTGTTCATCAGTGCCACAGTGGCTAACACACCTGCAAGCAGTGCAGTTTTCATAGCCCAACTCCTGTGGGGCGTGGAAGGCTCTATGCTGCAGGTGATGTTCCGGCGGCAGCTACTGTTAGAAGTGACAGTGCTTTAGAAGAAGTTGAGATTAAAGAGTGGTTTTTTATTGCCAGAGATGCAAAAAATCGACACGCGTGCAGGTGATCAGACTGGATGATGCGCCGCCCGAGTATTAAAAGAGAGTGGCGTTCTGGCCACACTCTTTATTTTTATAAAACTTATTGATACGGACACTCTTCAGGCGATGACTTAACGCAGTCCCTTGCAATAATATCAGCCTCCGTCATGTCGCTGGGTGATTTGGTTTTAGCTTTGACTTCTCTGTCAAAGCTATCTGTGGCCACACTTTTCCAATTTCCGCCTACAGCTTTGATGGGTTGGCCTGGATTAAAAGACATTGTTATAAATTGATTGTTCTGGTCTTGGTAGCGGCAAAAAACTCTCCAATCTTTTTTTCTGCTTGGATCTGTTTCATTATTCGCTTTTTGGATGCGGGCGTTCACGAACCTAAGGTTAGAAAGGCTGATATCTGGAGCTGTGGCGCTGGAAGTCCACTGTGAACGTGCGCCTTCAACGCCATCTGCAACGTAGGAATCGCCTACTTTGGCTATATTAAACGCGTACGCGCAGTTTCCCGCGTAGGTGTTGCTGGCTGCTGCTGTTAGAAGGAGAAGAGTGACAATTGATACTTTGGCGTGCATGGTCTTGTGCTCCATTTTCATTGTGTGGAGGGCCATCATCCGGAGCCAAGGCTTATTGCTCTACTGTTGAAATTGACAGTTTTTATATTGATTTGAGATATTGTTAATTGTTTATTGATATAAGTAGGATCTGTTTGTCTTTCTGGCGTTAATAGTTCTTCATTGCGGTTGTGGTGACTCCGGCTTTTATGAGGCCCCTGCGCTGGAAAGTTTGTGATTGATCACGTTCTCGCGCCTGAAGCCCGGTTAAAAAGAGGAGATAGTTGGTGAGCACAGCAATCAACAGCAGCACCTCTATTCGCTTTGGGCTCATGTTTCGATGCAGATTCAAACCCAGCCCCAAGTGCTCACTTTTCACATCTCGGAAGCCTCCTTCGATCTGCATACGCCGCTTATAAATTGCCACGATTTTGCTGAATTCCACTCGCTTTGCTTCAGATTGCTTGTCAGCAACCACGGCTCTCGCTCACGACTGGCGGACTGCCGGTTGAGCTTGCTTTTGGCGATTGATCCAGTGACTCGTTGATGTTTACCCCGTGGCTTAGCGAATCGCCAGCGCGCCTTGATACACCGTCGGCCCGGTCGGCTGCTTGCTCACCGATCCACCCTTGGTTTCCGAGCTCACCATCAAGCCCACCGGTTTGCTGATGGATTCCTGCTGGCGTGGATTCAAGCCGATGATGCCTTTGCCATTTTCCGGCAACAGGCCGAGGGATACCGGCGTGCCGTCCTCGGGGATGGCCCACAGTTCCAGGCTCTGATCAGGGGCAGGGGCCGTGGAGGCAATCGGCTGCACTTCCAGGTAGTCCTTGTGGGCCATGATCTGCGCTGCCGGCTGCTGGGTGGTGGTCACCAGGGTGGCGGCGGATTTGACGCTGTCCTGGGTGTAGAGCGCGCCGCCGATACCGGCGGCCACTACAGCGCAGGCGCCGATGAACAGGCGCGGGCGGCTCCAGAATGAAGGCTTGTGATCAATCACTTGGGGGTGGATCGTCGTCATAAGTCTCTTCCTGACAAATTGTGTAGTCAGTTCATGGACCGGCTTATCGCAGTTGGGTTCCGGAGCGGGTTTGGAACAAGTGACGAAAAGGCCAGTCAAACGCCTGCTTTCACCCCTACATCCAGAGGTTGTTTCGATGAAGATTTCACGCGGTTTCGCCCTTTCCTGCCTGATGACCCTGGCAGCCGGCCCGGTATTCGCCGCCGGGTTCAGCCTTGGCGATGCGGCCAATGCGATTTCCGGTATGCAGGGCGGCAACAACAAAGCCGCTGCCGTTGCGCCGTCGTCCGAAACGGCCGGTTTGCTGAGTGCCCTGACCTCACAATTGAATGTCACCCCCGAGCAAGCCGTCGGCGGCACCGGCGCCATGCTGGGCCTGGCCAGGAACCAACTGAGCAGCAGCGACTATTCGCAACTGGGGAAAAGCGTGCCGGGTCTCGATCAACTGTCGGGCAGCAATGCGTTGGGTAGCCTCGGTGCCTTGAGCGGGATGCTCGGCCAGAGCGGTGGCAGCAAGACCAGCGGCCTCGACGGCCTGCTGGGTAACGTGAAGAACACCAGCGACCTGAACACCGCGTTCAGCGCGTTGGGCATGGACAGCGGCATGATCGGCCAATTCGCCCCGGTGATCCTGCAATACCTGGGCGGCCAGGGTGCCAACAGTTCGCTGCTGGGCAAACTGGGCCAGGCTTGGGGCACCGGCAGCTAAGGCCGTGGTCCTTCAAAGCGGGTTCGCCCCCGCTTTGAAGTGGCCGGCAGGTTGCGGGGAACAGCGTTACGGTTGGTACTCAAAAGTACATTGGGAGGCGTCGATCGGCACCGCGCCGCCTTGATTCCCGCAGCTGGTTCCTTTCCATGCTGTACCGGTCGCGGCCTTCGGGTTGTTAAACGGCAGGCCCAATTGAACATAGGGTTTGGAAACGTTGTTCACCGGCTCTGCGTTTTCTCTTTGCGTTGTACCGCCATAACTGCAGAGTATTTTCCCGTGGATCATTTCGGCACTGACTAACATCAGGTTGTATTTAGGTTCGAGGTAGGTCTCGCTTGTGGCCGTGGACTGGCCCTCCCACATCTGGCCACCGGGCCCGGGGGCTTCGTATTTGAAGCCTTGGTTGAAGTCCGGAGGAAGGTCCGGGTCGGTATACGGCGTAGCTTTTATTGAACTGACTGCGGGGCACGTGGCCATTTCTGCATGGGCAATGTTCGCTGCTGTCAGTAACGCTATGCCGGCGAAGAGGACTTTGATGGTCATGATCAGGGCACTCGACTGAGATGGAGTCCTTAGCCTAATCAGCCGCCCAAGGCGGGCGGAACTGTTAACTCTGACAGTTTTTTATGCGTTTTCAGACGATGCCCTATCGCGGGTTCGCTGCAGGGCAAGCGAGTCCAGGCGTGGGGCGCGGGTAGCCAAGGATTGAGTCAGCCCCTCGTTTGGCAATGCTGCGCAACAACTCTCGAGGAACTGTGTGGGATGTTTCACCACCTACGGGGACTGCTCCAGGAAAACCAACCCTCCTGGGGTGGATTCTTCAATCCGGTCAGGTAGGAGTCTTCCATGAACATCGTCAACACCTACAACGCTCTCGCTAGCGCTTCGTATCACGCCGCGACCCACAAGCCCGCTGCCGCAGAGCAAGGAAAAGCGCCCCACGACGCCAGCCAGGAGCAGGCTGATACCGTGAGCAGTCACGACACCATCGAGATAGCGCACGGGTGGCGTACCGGTGACGATTCGGCCACGTGGCCTAAGCGTCCGTAACGGTTACTTTGCCCATAAGGCCCCAGCGGTTTCGCCTCGCAGTTCCTGAATCCGCTGATCTTTCTCCATCCAGAGCCGGTTCACCCAGTTCTGTACGACCTGGCGAAACGCCGGGTCGTTTTCGTAGTCGCCCTGCCACAGCGCCGGGTCCAGCTCACGGGTGCGGATATCGATGATCACCTTCGGTACCGCCCCGCTGATCAGATCCCAGAACCCCGGTGTCTTCGCTTGCGGATAGACCACGGTCACGTCGAGCACGGCGTCCAGTTGTTCGCCCAGCGCCGCCAACACAAACGCCACGCCGCCGGCCTTGGGCTTGAGCAGGCGGGCAAACGGTGAGCCTTGCTGGGCACGCTTGGCCTCGCTGAACCGGGTGCCTTCCAGGTAGTTGACCACCGTCACCGGCTGGCGCTTGAACAGCTCGCAGGCCTGGCGGGTGATCTTCAAGTCCTGGCCCGCCAGTTCCGGGTGCTTGGCCAGGAACGCCTTGGTGTAGCGCTTCATGAACGGATAATCCAGCGCCCACCAGGCCAGGCCGAGGAAGGGCACCCAGACCAGTTCTTTCTTCAGGAAGAACTTGAAGAACGGCGTGCGGCGGTTGAGGGCCTGGATCAGCGCGGGGATATCGACCCAGGATTGGTGGTTACTGATCACCAGGTACGAGGTGTCGCCGCGCAGGTCGTCTGCGCCGCGGATGTCCCATTGGGTCGGGATGCACAGCGCGAAGATCAGTTTGTCGATTTCGGCCCAGGTCTCGGCGATCCACATCACGGCCCATGACGCGTAATCGCGATAGCGACCGGGGGCCACCAGCTTGAGCAGGGCAAACACCGTCAGCGGCCCGATCAGGACCAGGGTGTTGAGCAGGAGCAGCAGCGAGACGAAACAGCCGGTGAGCAGGCGGCGCATAAGTAACTCTTGGAATCCTGTGGGCGGGACATAATAAGAGAGCGGCGTCTAGAGGCCAAATCGCAAATCGCCCGACGAATGTTTCACAATATGCCGGGTATGGTTGCTGAACTAACTAAGTGCTGCCTTTGCGGTCTAGAATTCGCCTACTTCTTTCCGAGGAAATCACTTCGTGAAACTGCTCCTTGCCTCGCTCGCCCTGGCGGTCTTGCCCGTCATGGCCGCCGAACCGACCGTTTACGGTCGCTACGAATACATCCAACTGCCGGAGATCGGCGAAACCTTCAAGGCCAAGATGGACACCGGCGCGCTGACCGCCTCGCTGTCGGCCCGTGACATCGAGACCTTCACCCGTGACGGCGACGATTGGGTGCGCTTCCGCGTCGGCGGCAAGGACGCCGGCAACAAAGTCTACGAACACAAGGTGGCGCGCATCAGCAAGATCAAGAGCCGCGCCGACGAAGACGAGGACAAGGAAGAAGCCACCGTGGCCACGCGCCCGGTGATCGACCTGGAAATGTGCCTGGGCAACGTCAAGCGCACCGTCGAGGTCAACCTCACCGACCGCAGCAGCTTCAACTACCCGCTGCTGATCGGCGCCAAGGCGCTGCGTGAGTTCGGCGCCGCGGTGAACCCGGCGCGTCGCTACACCGCCGACAAGCCGGACTGCTGACGGACCGCCATGCCGCACATCCTGATTGTCGAAGACGAAGCGGCGATAGCCGACACACTGGTTTTCGCCCTGCAAGGCGAGGGCTTTACCACCACCTGGCTGAGCCTCGGCCAGGAAGCGCTGGCCCACCAGCGCCAGACCCCGGCCGACCTGATCATCCTCGACATCGGCCTGCCCGACATCAGCGGCTTTGAAACCTGCAAGCAACTGCGACGTTTCAGCGAAGTGCCGGTGATGTTTCTCAGTGCCCGCGATAGCGAGATCGACCGCGTGGTCGGGCTGGAGATCGGCGCCGACGATTATGTGGTCAAGCCGTTCAGCCCACGGGAAGTGGCGGCGCGGGTCAGGGCGATCCTCAAGCGCGTCGGCCCTGGCGTCGTTCCGGCGTTGTTCCAGGTCGACCTGGAGCGCATGCAGATCACCTACCGTGGCCTGGCACTGAGCCTGACCCGCCATGAGTTCCGCTTGCTGCAAAGCCTGCTGGAACAACCCGAGCGTGTGTTCAGCCGCGAACAACTGCTGGACGCGGTCGGCGTGCCGGCCGATGCCGGCTATGAGCGCAATATCGACAGCCATATCAAAAGCCTGCGCAGCAAATTACGCAGCGTGGCGGCGCAGGCCGAACCGATCCAGACCCATCGCGGCCTCGGCTACAGCTACAGCCCGAGCCACAGCTGATGCGCCTGGGGCTGCGGTTTTTCCTGGTCTACGCGCTGTTTATCGGCTTCACCGGTTACTTCGTGCTAAACACCGTGATGAAGGAAATCCGCCCCGGCGTGCGCCAGTCCACCGAAGAAACCCTGGTGGACACCGCCAACCTGCTGGCCGAAATCCTGCGCAACGACGTCAAGAACGGCACCCTCGCCCAAAGCCACTGGCCGGAGCTGCTCAAGGCCTACGGCACCCGTCAGCCGGGCGCGACCATCTGGGGCCTGCCGAAAAACCAGGTCAACCACCGCATCTACGTGACCGACGCCAACGGCATGGTGTTGCTCGACTCCAGCGGCGAAGCCGTGGGCCAGGACTACTCCAAATGGAACGACGTGTACCTGACCCTGCGCGGCGAGTACGGCGCGCGTTCCACCCGCAGCGCGCCGGATGATCCGGCCTCGTCGGTGATGCACGTGGGCGCGCCGATTCGCGACAACGGGCAGATCATCGGCGTGGTCACGGTGGCCAAGCCGAACAGTTCGCTGCAGCCTTATGTCGATCGCACCGAGCACCGGTTGCTGTGGTACGGCGCCGGCTTGGTGATCCTCGGCCTGCTGCTCGGTGCGCTGTTGTCGTGGTGGTTGAGCGTGGCACTGCGCCGGCTTACCGCGTATGCCGAGGCGGTCAGCGAGGGGCGGCGCGCCGAATTGCCGCATTACCGTGGCGGCGAGCTGAAGCAGTTGTCCACCGCTGTGGAGCACATGCGGACACAGCTGGAGGGCAAGGCTTATGTGGAGCATTACGTCCACACCCTGACCCACGAATTGAAGAGCCCGCTGGCGGCGATTCGCGGCGCGGCCGAGCTGTTGCAGGGCGACATGAGCCGCGAGCAGCAACAGCGCTTTGTCGGCAATATCGACAGCGAAAGTACCCGCCTGCAGCAGTTGATCGAGCGCTTGCTGAACCTGGCCCAGGTCGAGCAACGCCAGGGCCTGGAGGCGCAAGCCAGCCTGCCGCTGGCCGCGCTGGTGGACGATGTGCTCAAGGCCCAATGCGCGCGCATCGAAGGTGCCGGCTTGCGCATCGAACAAACGATCGGCGCTGAGGTGAAGGTCTTCGGCGAACCGTTCCTGCTGCGCCAGGCCCTGGGCAACCTGCTCGACAACGCCCTGGACTTCACGCCGGCGGGCGGGGTGTTGCGGTTCAGCGCACAGACCCGGCACAACGCTGTGCAGGTCAGCCTGTTCAACCAGGCCGCGCCGATTCCCGACTACGCCTTGCCGCGCCTGAGCGAGCGTTTCTACTCGCTGCCGCGTCCGGCCAGCGGGCGCAAAAGCACCGGCCTGGGCCTCAACTTTGTCGAGGAAGTGATGAAGCTGCATGGCGGCACGTTGCAGATCGGCAACGTACACGGTGGCGTGCAAGTGGTGCTGCATCTCCACACAGTCTCCACACTGCCCACATAAATTTCCCACATGCGCGGCTCACGCTTTCCCCATCAAAACAGGGAGAGCCCCATGAACCGCAGCCTGCTTTTCAAACTTGGCGCGATTGCGCTATTGATCCTGCTATTGCTGATTCCATTGCTGATGATCAACGGCCTCATCGCCGACCGCCAATACACTCGCGACAGTGTCCTGATGGATATCGCCCGTAGCTCCAGCTACAGCCAGCGCCTCACCGGCCCGGTGATGGTGGTGCCGTACCGCAAGACTGTCCGCGAGTGGAAGCTCAATGAAAAACTCAACAGGCGCTACGAGGAAACCCGTGAAGTGCGCGGTCGTCTGTATTTCCTGCCGGAGCGTTTTGAGCTCGACGGGCGGGTGCAGACCGAACTGCGCGCGCGTGGCATCTACCAGGCCCGGCTGTTCCACGCCGACAACCGCATCAGCGGACGCTTCGTCTTGCCGGAGCAATGGGGCATCAAGGAAAATTTCGCCGATTACCGCTTTGAGCCGGCGTTTCTGGCGGTGGGTATCAGCGATATTCGCGGTATCGAAAACGCACTGAAGCTGGAGCTGGGCAGCCAGCGCCTGGAGTTTGCGCCAGGCACCCACGTGGAGTGGCTGGGCGAGGGGGTGCATGTGGCGCTGCCGGAGCAGGACAGCAAAACCCCGGCCGCGCTGGACTTCGCCTTCGACCTGCGCCTGCAAGGCACCGAGCAACTGCAAGTGGTGCCGGTGGGCAAGACCAGCCAGGTCACACTGGCCTCCAACTGGCCGCACCCGAGCTTCATCGGCAACTTCCTGCCGGCGCAACGGGAAGTCACCGACAAGGGCTTCAGCGCCAACTGGCAGACCTCATTCTTCTCCACCAACCTCGAAGAAGCCCTGCGCGGCTGCCTGGACGAACGCGGCTGTGACGACTTCAACAACCGCAGCTTCGGGGTGAACTTCATCGACCCGGTGGACCAGTACCTCAAGAGCGACCGCGCGATCAAATATGCGCTGCTGTTCATCGCCCTGACCTTTGCCGGTTTCTTCCTGTTCGAAGTGCTCAAGGGCTTGGCGGTGCATCCGATCCAGTACGCCCTGGTGGGGTTCGCCCTGGCGTTTTTCTACCTGTTATTGCTGTCGTTGTCCGAGCACCTGGGCTTTGCCTTGGCGTACCTGATCTCGGCGAGTGCCTGTGTGTTGTTGATTGGTTTCTACGTGTGCCATGTGCTGCGCAGCGTCGCCCACGGCCTGGGGTTTTCGGCCGGGCTGGCGGCGTTGTATGGCTTGTTGTACGGGCTGTTGAGTGCCGAGGACTACGCGCTGCTGATGGGCTCGCTGTTGCTGTTCGGCCTGCTGGGGACGGTGATGGTGCTGACACGCAAACTCGATTGGTACGGCGTGGGCAAACGCAAGGCGGCCGAGCCCTTGGCATTCGATCTGGAGGCCGTGCAATGATCGGGTTGCGTGAGGACCAGCGGGAGCGAGCGCAGTTGGTGGCGAGGATTGTGGCGTTGTTTCCTGCGCCACCTATGCGCAGGGTCAAACCGGCGGCTGTGTCTCAAGCATCGAAGGGCGCTGGCTGACTTCGGCGTACCAGGCGGCAAGCTGGGGGTTGGCGTCGCGCCAGTGCAGGTCCGGGTGGCGGAAATCCAGGTAACCCAAGGCGCAGGCCACGCTGATCGCGGCGATATCGAAGTGGCTGGCCAGTTCGGCAATCGCATCCGCTTCCAGCTCCGCCAGGGTGCGCCGGATCTTGTTGCGCTGTTCGTCGAGCCACGGCGCCCAGTGTTTTTCCGGCGGGCGCAGGGCGCTCTCGTAACGCACCAGCACGGCGGCATCCATGATGGCGTCGGCCATCGAGGCCAGGGTCAGGCGACGCCAGCGGGCCGAGCCGTCACGCGGGATCAGCGGGTTGCCGACGTGCTGGTGGTCGAGGTAATCGAGGATCACCCGGCTGTCGTGCAGCACCGTGCCATCGGCCAGGCGCAGGGCCGGGATCTTGCCCACCGGGTTTTCGTTGACCAGTTGCACGTCCGGGTTGACCGGTGTCGGCATGCAGAGCTGCAGGGCCACACGGTTCTGCTGGCCGGTTTCGGCCAGCAGCACGCGGACTTTGCGCACGAACGGCGAAGCGGGGTTGTGGAACAAGGTCATGCTGGGAGCGGACATAGGCATTCCTCTGGATGGGATGGGCAGTCGCTAGCCTAGAGGGTTGCGCAGTGGCTGGCGAGGGGGGGCTGTGGTTCTTGAGGGCCTCATCGGGGGCAAGCCCCCTCCCACAGGGGAATGCATTCCAAATGTGTGAGGGGGCTTGCCCCCGATGGCGTCCTCAGCCACGCCGCCTGAACAACGCCCAAGTCCCAATGACCGCAGGAATACCCAACCCGACCCAACTCAGCGCATCCCACAGCCCATCCCTCTGGATGGGATGGGCAGTCGCTAGCCTAGAGGGTTGCGCGGTGGCTGGCGAGGGGGATTCCTGTGGTTCTTGAGGGCCTCATCGGGGGCAAGCCCCCTCCCACAGGGGAATGCATTCCAATGTGGGAGGGGGCTTGCCCCCGATGGCGTCCTCAGCCACGCCGCCTGAACAACGCCCAAGTCCCAACGACCGCAGGAATACCCAACCCGACCCAACTCAGCGCATCCCACAGCCCATCCCTCTGGATGGGATGGGCAGTCGCTAGCCTAGTGGGTTGCGCGGTGGCTGGCGAGGGGGATTCCTGTGGTTCTTGAGGGCCTCATCGGGGGCAAGCCCCCTCCCACAGGGGAATGCATTCCAAATGTGGGAGGGGGCTTGCCCCCGATGGCGTCCTCAACCACGCCGCCGGAACAACGCCCAAGTCCCAATGACCGCAGGAATACCCAACCCGACCCAACTCAGCGCATCCCACAGCCCATCCCCCAGCAACGCGGCAAACAAACCGACGGCGCTGAGCAGGCCGATCCCCAGCGGAATGCCGAACACTTTCCAGAAACTCGATTGACGCGGCCTCATGCCTTGCCCGCCTTGCGCCGCACCCACCACAGGTACACACCGCTGCCGAGCACGACGATGGTCAGCCCATCCAGTAGCGCCCAGAGGATTTTCATCGGCATGCCGCCGTAGTCGCCGAAGTGCAGCGGCTGCGACATGCCCATGGCGTCCATGTACCACGGCCGCTCGGCGATCGCGGTGACGGCCAGGCTGCTGGCGTCGATCAGCACCGGCGTGAGCAGGTGCGAGGTCAGGTGGGTGCTGCCCTTCATGAACACCGCGTAATGGTGCTCACTGGAAAAGCGCGTGCCGGGGAAGGCGATGAAGTCCGGCTGCATGCCGGGCGCGGCCGCGGCGGCGATCTTGAGCAGATCGTTGGCCGGTGCGCGCAGGGTCAGCGGCGGGGCGTGCTGGTACGGTTCGATCATTGCGCTGAGGCTGTCGTTGCGCCAGGCGGCGATGATCAGATCGGCACAGGCGCTGATCACGCCGGTCACGCCGACCACCAGCGCCCAGGTCAGGGTGACCACGCCGATCAGGTTGTGCAGGTCGAGCCAACGCAGGCGGGTGGATTTGTCCTGGCGCACGGTGGCGAACGTCAAGCGGCGCATGAACGGCAGGTAAAGCAGCGTGCCCGAGACAATCGCCAGCACAAACAGCAGGCCCATGAACGCCAGCAGCCACTTGCCCGGCAGGCCGGCGAACATATCCACATGCAGGCGCAGCAGGAACAGCGTCAAGCCGCCGTTGGCCGACGGCATCTCCACGGTTGCGCCGGTGCGCGCGTCGAGCATGAACGTGTGCGACGCATTGGGTTCGGTGCCAGCGGTGGCGGCCATGATCGCGATCACGCCGTGCGGGTCGTCTTCGTCCCACGCCAGGTATTGCATGACTTCGCCAGGGCGATGCGCCTGGGCTTTGGCCACCAGTTGCTCGAGGTTCAGCTGTGGTGTGTCGGCGGGCATCTGCTGCAACTCGGGTTCGTTGCCCAGCAGGTGATCGAGCTCGTGGTGGAAAATCAACGGCAGGCCGGTAAGGGCGAGCAGCAGCAGGAACAAGGTGCAGATCAGGCTGGTCCAGGTGTGGATAAAGGACCAGCGGCGGATGGTTCGGCTTTTCATTTGTTGGCCTTCAGACACACCCAAGCCGCCCCTGGAGGCGGCCGGGAGGTCAACTCAGTCGTTTACCACTGGTAGGTGGCGCTGGCGACCACACTGCGCTGGTCGCCGAAGTAGCAGTAGGAACCGTCACAGGTGGAGAGGTAGTCCTTGTCGAACAGGTTGGTCGCGTTCAGTTTCAGCGAGGCGCCTTTGAGGCTGTTGTCCAGGCGGCCGAGGTCGTAATGCACGGCGGCGTCGAACACCGTGTAGGCGTTGGCCTTGCCCGTCCAGGTATTGCCCTGGTCGCCATAGGTATTGCCGGTGTAGCGGGCCCCGGCGCCAATGCCGAAACCGTCGAGCATGCCGCTGTGCCAGGTGTAGTCCGTCCACAGGGAGGCTTGCTGGTTCGGCATCAGCTGCAGGCGGTTGCCCTTGTATTGGCCTTTTTGCACTTCGGACTTGGCCAGGGTGTAGGCGGCTATCAGCTTGAGGTTTTCACTCACGTCAGACACGGCTTCGAGTTCCAGGCCCTTGACCTTCACTTCGCCGGTCTGGTCGGTCACCGATTCGCCCCCGGCGCCGAAGCTGGTGACCAGCACGTTTTTCTGGGTCAGGTCGTAAACCGCTGCGCTGAGCAATGTGTTGGAGCCGGGAGGCTGATACTTGACCCCCAGTTCCCATTGCTTGCCCTGCGTGGGCTTGTACGATTTGACCGGGTCGACGCTGGCATTGCTCGCCGGCTGGAAGGACTCGGCGTAGGACAGGTACGGCACGAAGCCCGAATCGAAGACATAGCTCAGCGCCGCGTTGCCACTGAAGTTCCGGCTGCGGTCGGTGTTGGTCGCGTCGTCCTTGTTGAAGTACGTGGTGCCCTGATGCACCCAGTCTTCACGCCCGCCGAGGGTCAGGCGCCATTTGTCGAGGGCCATCTGGTCTTGCACGTAGAGGCCGGTCTGTATGGTTTTCTGGTTGTAGTCGTAGTACGCGTCGGAGCGCGGCGGGCGGACGATCGTCTGGCCGTAGGTCGGGTTGAAGATATTGGTCGTCCCGGCGCTGCTGAAAATCGACAGATACGAAGTGTCGGTGCGTTGATGATCGAGCCCCAGCAACAGCGTGTGCGTGATGTCAGCCGTGTTGAAGTCAGCCTGGAAATGGTTGTCGACCGCGAATTGGCCGATGTTTTCGTCAACGTTGGTCGACGAACGACTGATGTTGCCCGCAGCGTCGGCAGGGCCGTAGATCAGTGAGCCCACGGTCAGTTGCTGGAACGCCAGCTCCGACTTGGTGTAGCGCAGGTTCTGGCGGAACTGCCATGTATCGTTGAAGCGATGCTCGAACGCATAGCCCAGCGCGTAGTAGGTGCGGTCGTAAAATTCATAGTCCGGATCGCCGAGGTTCTTGTGGTGGGAGACCTCGCCCAGCGGCGATTTGATCTTGGTGCCCTGGATCGGCAGGAACTGGCTGGTGGTGCCGGTATCGTCGCGGGTGAACTGCGAGAGCAAGGTCAGTTGGGTATCGGGGTCGATGTTCCAGACCAGGCTGGGGGCGATGTTGTAGCGCTTGTTGTCGATGTGGTCGACCTGGGTGCCAGCATCCCGGACCACGCCGCTGACGCCGTAAAGGAACTGGCCTTCATCATCGATTTTGCCGGTGCTGGCGAAATTGATCTGGCGATAGTTGTCACTGCCGTATTGCACTTGAATGGCATGGCTCGACTCCGCGCTGGGGCGCCGGCTGACCATGTCCAGCAGGCCGCCCGGCGGGGTCTGGCCATAGACCGAGGAGGCCGGGCCACGCAGCAGGGCGAGGCGATCCAGGTTCCAGGTTTCGGCCTTGGGGTTGGCGTACACACCGCGTGGCAACGGCAGGCCGTCGAGGAATTGGGTCGGTTCGAAGCCGCGAACGCGCATCCAGTCGTAGCGGGTGTCGCTGCCGTAGCTGGCGGACACAATGCCGGGCATGTATTTGACGGCGTCATCCAGGTTCTGCACGTTGCGGTCCTGCATCTGCTCGCGGGTGGCGACGGAGATCGAGCGCGGTGCTTCGACCAGCGCGGTATCGGTCTTGGTGCCGGCGGCGGTGCGCGTCGCCAGGTAGCCCTGCACCGGGCCCCAGGCACTTTCAGTGTTGCCCTGGGCAACGATGCTGGTTTGCGGCAACGCCACGACCCCGTCCGCAATCGCCACCAGCGTGTAAGTCCCCGCGCTGCTCTGCTCCACCTGCAAGCCGCTGCCGCGCAGTGCCTCGCGCAGTGCGCCCGGGGCGTCGAACTGGCCCTGGACCGGCGCCGAGGTTTTGCCCGCGGCCAGTGCCGGGCTGAGGGTCAGTGCGAGGCCGGCCTGGCTGGCGATCTGGTTCAGGGTGGCGGCCAATGGCGCGGCGGGCAGGTTGTAGGCGCGCACGCTGGACGCTTGCTCGGCGGCGATCAGCACGCTGCTGGTCAGCGGGGTGCTGAGGGCAATGGCCACGGCTAACAGGCTGGGGCGCAACAAGGTGTCTAGCGTGCGGGACATGGGGCGGCTCCTGAATGGAAGTAATTCGCAATTACCCCTGTGCCGAGCGAGATTCGAAAAGTGATAGGGCGAGGTGAAAATAATTGTGGTCTGGGGCTATTTGGTGTTCTGGAGGGCGTCATCGCGAGCAAGCTCGCTCCCACCTTCGACCGCGTTCAGCCTGATACAACGCGGTCGAAGGTGGGAGCGGGATTGCTCGCGCGAGCAATATCCCCGACACCGCCGGACCTAGGGCCTACCCTTCACCGTCACCCACCACGGCGTGCGCTGTTCGATCCGCACCGGCAGCGTCGGCAGCAGCGCGTTGAGCGCCAGGGTGGTGTCGTGCAGCGGGAAGCTGCCGGTGATGCGCAGGTCGGCCACGGCGTTATCCACACCCAGGTAGCCGCGGCGATAACGGCTCAGTTCCTCGACCACATCGCCCAGGCGGGCGTTGTCCACCACCAGCATGCCGCGGGTCCAGGCGTCGGTGGCGGGGGTGACGGCGAGCAGCGGGCCGAGGCTGTCGCTGCGCATCAGCACTTGCTGGCCGGCCTTGAAGATCTGTTCCTGATGCAGCGCCTCGGGTTGCGCGGCCACCGCCGATTGCAGCACGCTCAGGCGCGTGGCGGCGTCCTCGCGTTTGACGATAAACCGCGTGCCCAGCGCACGCAGGCTGCCGTCGCGGGTCTGCACATAGAACGGGCGCGCATCGTTGTGGCCGGTTTCGACGAGGATTTCGCCTTCCTGCAACACGATCAGCCGGCGTTTTTCATCGAAGCGCACATCGATGGCGCTGTGGGTGTTGAGGTTGATCTGCGTGCCGTCCGCCAGTGTCAGCGTGCGTTGTTCGCCGGTGGCGGTGCGTTGATCGGCCAGCCAATAGTGGAGCGGTACATAACGTTCCCCGGCAAACAAGGCCAGGCCGCAGACCAGTGCGATACTCGCCAGGCCGCTGCCGAGTTTGCGCACGCGCTGGCGAATGCCCTCGCGTGACTGCAACAACGCCGCCCGCGCCGGGCCCGAGGCCACGCTGAAGCGCTGGTCGAGCAGGCCCAGTTGGCGCCAGGCGCGGGCATGTTCTGCATCGCTGGCCAGCCATTTGGCGAACTCCTCCTGTTCCACGGCGCTGCCGTCCCCTGAGTCGAGGGACAGTTGCCAGGCAATCGCCGCATCCAGCACCCGGGCCGACACCGGTTTGCAACTGATCGCACTCACAGCGGCTCGCCATACAACGCGATGTAGCACTGACGGATGCCCTGGGCCAGGTACTGGCGCACGCGCGGCACCGACACGCCGAGGCGCCGGGCGATGTCGGCGTGGCCCAGGCCGTCGATGCGGTTGTAGAGGAACGCGGCGCGGGCCTTGCTCGACAGCGTGCCGAGCAGGCGGTCGATGGCCTTGAGGTCTTCGAGGATCAGTTGCTGGTCTTCCGGCGACGGCTGTTCGCTTTGCGGGATCAGCATCAATTCGCTGAGGTAGGCCTGTTCCAGGGCGGCGCGGCGGAAGTAGTCGAACAGCAAGCCTTTGGCGATCGCCACCAGGAAGGCGCGGGGCTCGCGGGGTTCGCGCAACCCGTCGCGGCCGAGCAGGCGCATGAAGGTGTCCTGGCTCAGGTCTTCGGCGCGGCTCGGGCAGGCCACATTGCGCCGCAGCCAGGCCAGCAGCCAGCCGCGATGGTCGCGATACAACGCACCGACAAGCTCACTGTGTGGGGTCTGGACCGACGACAAGGCATCACCGAATAAACAAGTTTAAACTAACGAGAATTATTCGCGATTGTGTCAGAGGCGTGCAGCGGGCGCAATTGGCGTCTGTCCGGCGGTGCTATTAAAACGATGGCGCTTGCTTGCGCCGTTTCCATTGGCTCAAACGTGCTTGCAGGGCGCGCGGTGTGTCGATGTGCTGCTGGCGCGCGCGGCTGAGCAGGATCAGCATCAGCTCCGCAGTGGCCAGGGCGTCGGCGCTGGCGTGATGGCGTTCGCCCACCTGCAGGTGGAAGTGGTCGATCCAGTCGTCCAGCCCGGCTTCGCGCAGCAGCGCCTCGGGGTACAGCAGCGGGGCGATGTCGGCCACGTCGAGGAAGGTATGGGCCAGGCGATAACCCAGGCTGTCCTTGAGCGCCCGGGCCAGCATGTGTTGATCGAACCGCGCATGGAAGGCCAGCAACGGGCTGTCGCCGACGAACTCCATGAAATCCAGCAACGCGTCCACCGGGTCACTGCCGGCGGCGATCGCGCTGGGGCCGAGACCGTGGATCAGCACGCTGGGGCTGAGTTTTGTTTCGGCGCGTTGCAGGGTGCGCTCGAACATCTGGGAAAAATCCACCGCGCCGTCCTCGATCACCACCGCACCGATGGACAACACCTGATCGCGGTTGAGGTTCAGGCCGCTGGTTTCCAGGTCCAGCACCACCCAGCGCTGGCTGCGCAATGCCGCGTCGCCCAGCGCGACCGGCTGGGGTAACTGCGCCAGGCGCTGCTGTTGTGTTGCGTCGAGATGGGGTTTGGCCGTGCGCAACCAACCAAATAAGTTCACAGCTGATACCGCACGGTCAGGCTGCTTTGCAGGCGCTGGGCCTGGCGCAGGGATTCGCGCAGGATGCGCCGGTCCAGATGGTTGAGGCTGTCGGGGTCGACGCGGTTGGAATACGGCTGGTTTTCCCGCATCTGCAATTGGTGCTGCTGCATGCGGGTTTGCTGGATAAAGTGATACGCCTCTTCATAGGCGGCGCCATCCAGCGGCTCGATCACTTCCTTGACCACCAACTGGCGCAGGCGCTCCAGGGTGTTGATGGCGTGGACGTCGTTGGCCAGGGCCAGCAGGCGCGCGCCGTCGACAAAGGGCGTCAGGCCTTGCACCTTGAGGTCGAGGGTGGCTTTTTCGCCGCCTTTGCGCGTCAGCACGAAATCGCGGAAGCGCCCCACCGGCGGGCGCTGGCGCAAGGCGTTCTCCGCCAGCATGCGCTGGAACAGGCGGTTATCCGCGACCTGGTCGAGAATGCCCTGGCGCAGTTGTTCACAGCCCTGTTCATCGCCCCACACCACCCGCAGGTCGAAATAGATGGTCGACCCCAGCAGGTTCTCCGGCGTGGCTTCGCGGATGAACGCCGCAAACCGTCGCGCCCATTCGGCCCGCGACAGGCACAGCTCGGGGTTGCCGGCCATGATGTTGCCTTTGCACAAGGTGAAGCCGCACTGCGCCAGGCTCTGGTTGATCTGCTGCGCGAGGGGCAGCAGGCGCGCGCGGATCTCAGCCGCTTCGGCGGCGTCCTTGGCGTCGAACAGGATGCCGTTGTCCTGGTCGGTGTAGAGCGTCTGCTCGCGCCGGCCTTCGCTGCCGAAACACAGCCAGGTGAACGGCACGCCGGGGTCGCCTTTGTCGGCGAGGGTCAGCTCGATGACCCGGCACACGGTGTGATCGTTGAGCAGGGTAATAATGTGGGTGATCTGGGTCGACGACGCGCCATGGGCCAGCATGCGCTCCACCAACTGGCCGATCTCGCCGCGTATCGCCACCAGGTTTTCCACCTTGGGCGCGTTGCGGATGGTACGGGCCAGGTGGACCAGGTCCACGCGTTGCAGGGAAAACAGGTCGCGCTCGGACACCACGCCGCACAGACGCTGGTCTTTGACCAGGCACACGTGGGCGATATGCCGTTCGGTCATTGCGATGGCGGCGTCGAAGGCGCTGTGGTCCGGGGTGAGGAAGAACGGCGCATGGGTCATGTGCGCGTCGATCGGCAGGGTGAAATCGCTGGTGCCGTCGGCCACCACCTGGCGCAGATCGCGCAGGGTGAAGATCCCCAGGGGCGCCTTGTGCTCATCCACGATCACAATGCTGCCGACCTGTTGCTCGTGCATCAGCGTCACCGCTTCGCGCAACGGTGTAGCCGGGCTGCACGTCACCGGGTGGCGCATGGCCAACTCGCCGAGGCGGGTGTTCAAGGAATATTGGGTGCCGAGGGTTTCCACGGCTTTTTGCTGCACTTGCTGGTTGACCTGATCGAGCAGGCTGCTGACGCCGCGCAAGGCGAAATCGCGGAACTCGCTGGACAGCGCGAACAGCTTGATAAACGCCGGCTTGTTCAGTTGCAGGCAGAAGGTGTCTTCGGCGGCCTTGTGCTCGGTGCGCGTCGCACGTTCGCCCAGCAGTGCCGCAAGGGGGAAGCACTCGCCGGTGGCAATCTCAAAGGTGGGTTCGGCCGAATCCGGCCGTTCGCCGATGACCCGGCCCTGCTTGACGATGTAAAAGTGCTCCACCGGCCCGGCCGACGGCTTGAGGATGCTTTCGCCGGGGCCATAAAAGCGCAATTGGCACTGCTCTACCAGGAACGCGAGGTGCGCGTTTTCCATTTGGTTGAACGGCGGGAAGCGTTGCAGGAACTGCAAGGTGCCGTGGATGTTCTGCAACACCGCAGTTTTTCCCGCCTGGGCGAATGCATCAGCTTTACTCATAACTATGACCGCGATGTTTTTGTCGTTATCGTCCTGCATGGTCGACTCCTGCACGGCGGGTGCCCATTGGACGTAAGTCTAGGTCGATGAAAACGGCGCATAACTAGGGAAAAACCTTACATGACGATCGTCCAAACCCCGTAGAACGCCCACTAGGCAAACTTTCCGACGAAGTGCACATTGTTCGCCCTTCCGCAGATGTCTGACGAGTGTGCTGGGAGATTGATGAGAGCTAGCTGAGAACCGTATGTCCGACCACGATATTTTGAGTGATGCCGAGCGCGAAGCGCTGAGCGCTGTGATGCTGAAGCCTGATTTACCGCCACAACGCGTGTTGATCGTCGACGACGACAAGGACGCGCGCGAACTGCTGGCGGAAATCCTGGGCCTGGACGGGATTCGCTGCATGACCGCCGAGAGTAGTGAGGCAGCCTTGAAACTCTTGAAGTCGAGCCGCTCCATTGGGTTGCTGATCACCGACCTGCGCATGGCGCCGAGCAACGGCCTCCAGTTGATTCGCGAAGTGCGCGAATCCGAGCGCGCGGCGTTGCCGATCATCGTTGTGTCCGGGAACGCCGGAGCGCTGGATGTGATCGATGCGATGCATTTGAGCGTGGTGGACTTTCTGCTCAAGCCGATTGATAGCGTGAAGTTGGCGAAGATGGTCAAGCGCGAGTTGGGGATGAGGCCATTCCGGACACCACAAGCCTCAAAGAAAAAGCCCTGATCGCAAGACCAGGGCTTTTTCATTTACAGGCCGTTTTTAGCCTTGAACTCCCGACGCCTGCGATGCAACACCGGCTCGGTATAACCATTAGGCTGTTTGGTGCCTTCAATCACCAACTCCACCGCCGCCTGGAACGCGATATTGCTATCGAAGTCCGGCGCCAGCGGGCGGTACAACGCATCCCCGGCATTCTGACGGTCTACCACCGGCGCCATGCGCTTGAGGCTTTCCATCACCTGATCCTGAGTGACCACGCCGTGGCGCAGCCAGTTGGCGATGTGCTGGCTGGAAATGCGCAGGGTGGCGCGGTCTTCCATCAGGCCGATGTCGTTGATGTCCGGCACTTTCGAGCAGCCGACGCCCTGGTCGATCCAGCGCACCACATAACCGAGGATGCCCTGGGCGTTGTTGTCCAGCTCGTTGCGGATTTCTTCGTCCGACCAGTTAGGGTTGTTCGCCAGCGGGATGGTCAGGATATCGTCCAGCGACGCGCGCTCGCGCTTGGCCAGTTCGGCCTGGCGCGCGAACACGTCGACCTTGTGGTAGTGCAACGCGTGCAACGCAGCCGCCGTCGGCGACGGCACCCAGGCGGTGTTGGCGCCGGCCAGCGGGTGGGCGATTTTCTGTTCGAGCATCGCCGCCATCAGGTCGGGCATGGCCCACATGCCTTTACCGATCTGCGCACGGCCTTGCAGGCCGGTAGCGAGGCCGATATCGACGTTCCAGTTTTCGTAGGCGCCGATCCATTTTTCCGTCTTCATCGCGGCCTTGCGCACCATCGCGCCGGCTTCCATGGAGGTGTGGATTTCATCGCCGGTGCGGTCGAGGAAGCCGGTGTTGATAAACACCACGCGCTCGCTGGCGGCCTTGATGCAGGCCTTGAGGTTGACCGTGGTACGGCGCTCCTCGTCCATGATCCCGACCTTGAGGGTGTTGCGCGGCAGGTTCAGCACGTCTTCGATGCGGCCGAACAGCTCGTTGGTGAACGCCGCTTCTTCCGGGCCGTGCATTTTCGGTTTCACGATGTACACGGAACCGGTGCGGCTGTTCTTGCGGCTGCTGTTGCCATTGAGGCTGTGGATCGCCGCCAGGCTGGTGAGCAGGCCGTCGAGAATGCCTTCCGGTACTTCGTTGCCGTTTTTGTCGAGGATCGCGTCGATGGTCATCAAGTGGCCAACGTTGCGCACGAACAGCAGCGAGCGACCGTGCAGCGTCACGTCCTGGCCATTCACGCCGGTGTAGACGCGGTCGGCGTTCATGGTGCGGGTGAAGGTCTTGCCGCCTTTGGCCACTTCTTCGGCCAGGTCGCCTTTCATCAGGCCGAGCCAGTTGCGGTAGATCACCACTTTGTCGTCGGCATCGACGGCGGCGACGGAGTCTTCGCAGTCCATGATGGTGGTCAGCGCGGCTTCCATCAGCACGTCTTTGACGCCGGCCGCGTCGGTCTGGCCGACCGGGGTGCTGGCATCGATCTGGATTTCGAAATGCAGGCCGTTGTGTTTGAGCAGGATCGCAATCGGCTGGGCGCTGTCGCCCTGGAAACCGATCAACTGGGCATCGTCGCGCAGGCCGCTGTTGCTGCCGCCTTTGAGGCTGACCACGAGTTTGCCGTCAACGATCTTGTAGCCAGTGGAATCGACGTGGCTGCCGGCGCTGAGCGGCGCGGCTTCGTCGAGGAAGGCGCGGGCGAAGGCGATGACCTTGTCGCCGCGCACCTTGTTGTAGCCCTGGCCCTTTTCGGCGCCGTCGGCTTCGCTGATGGCGTCGGTGCCATACAGCGCGTCATACAGCGAGCCCCAGCGCGCATTGGAGGCGTTGAGGGCGAAACGGGCGTTCATCACCGGCACAACCAGCTGGGGGCCGGCCATGCGGGCGATTTCGTCATCGACGTTTTGGGTCGAGGCCTGGAAGTCTGCGGCTTCTGGCAGCAGGTATCCGATATCTTGCAGGAAGGCTTTGTAGGCCACCGGGTCATGCGCCTGGCCGGCGTGAGTCTGGTGCCAGGTGTCGATCCGCGCTTGGAAATCGTCGCGTTTGGCGAGTAGGGCTTTGTTCTTCGGTGCCAGGTCGTGGATGACCTTGTCGGCACCGGCCCAGAACTGGTCGGCAGTGATGCCGGTACCGGGAATGGCTTCGTTGTTCACGAAGTCGAACAGGACTTTGGCGACCTGCAGGCCACCGACTTGAACGTGTTCAGTCATTGCTTGCCTCACTATGCGCTTTTCAGCTTTTCAATTTACCAATGAAGCCTCTGGCCATTTAAACCGCGGGCACGCTGCGCCGGTACATGCCTGTGAAGGCGGCTGGGCAGGCTGTGTCGCGGAGCATGGTTGCCGTGGCAGACATCGACCCAACGTTATGTAGTGCGCGATTGCGCATACTACATGATGACTTGCGCTTGTGAAAATTAGACTAAATACGTCGTTTAGCGACCCACTTTGGTCGTATGGTCACAGTGGGGTCTGGGATGTTCTCAAGAAACAGATGGATTGTTCCAGATAAATATAAAAATGGTACACGATTTGTTTTCGGGGGCATCTGCGTCCACCTTGTAGATTGAATTCCAGAGGGCTTCGCCATGGACCATCTTGTACTCACTATCATTGCCGCCGACAAACCCGGCCTGGTTGAACGCATTGCGCAGAACATCGCGGCCCACGGCGGCAACTGGTTGGAGAGCCGCATGGCGCACATGGCCGGGCAGTTTGCCGGGATTCTGAGGGTCAGCGTCCCCGCCGAGAACCGTCAGGCCCTGGTGAATGCGCTGGAGGACTTATCCACACACGGCATTCGCGTGCTGGTGGGCGAGAGCGGCGCCGGGCAGGCGGCGGCGTCCAAACCGATCACCATGACGCTGGTGGGCAACGACCGGCCGGGGATCGTGCGTGAGATCACCGCGCTGTTGAGCAAGCAGGGGGTGAACCTCGAACGCTTGAGCACCGACGTGCGCCCGGCGCCGATGAGCGGCGATCCGCTGTTCCACGCCGATGCATCACTGGCGGTGCCGTCTGGCTTGGCGCTGGACACCCTGCAAGCGGCCCTGGAAACCCTGGCCGACGACTTGATGGTGGAGTTGGAACTGCGCCGCGAGGAATAACCACCCACAAGGTTATGCATGGAAATCTTGCATGGGCCTGTGGATAACCTGTAGAGACCCGGCGCCAGGCCACGCCGGCCGTGCTTCTCCGTCAGCTGAGCAAAAAACGAGCAGTTTCAAGGGCTTGTACACAAATGGCGGGGATCAGGTTGTGGATAACCTTGGGGTGGATCTCTGCAAGCCATGCGGGCCGTGGCTTGCAGAGGTTTGTACGTTATTTGATCAGCGTTTGCGCACTGTCAGCCAGGCGTCCAGGCTGTAGACCACCAGGCCGGCCCAGATAAACGCGAAGGCGATCAGCGTGCTGGTTGCCAGTTGTTCACCAAACAGCAGCACCGCTTCGAGCAGCACCAGGGTCGGCGCCACGTACTGCAAAAAGCCCAGGGCGGTGTAGGGCAAATGCCGTGCGGCGGCGTTGAAGCACACCAGTGGGATCAGCGTCACCGGGCCGGCGGCCACCAGCCACCAGGCTTCGGACGTACTCCAGAATGCCAGCTGCGCGCTGTGCGCCGACGGGTTGAACAGCAACCAGGCGACGGCGATCGGCACCAACATCCAGGTTTCCACCACCAGCCCCGGCAGTGCCTTGACCGGCGCCTGCTTGCGGATCAGGCCATAGAAACCGAAGGTCAGCGCCAGCGCCAGCGACACCCACGGCAAACTGCCCACCTGCCACACCTGTTGCGCCACCCCCGCGGCGGCGAGACCGACGGCGAGCCATTGCAGGCGGCGCAGGCGTTCGCCGAGGAGCAGCATGCCGAGCAACACGTTCACCAGCGGGTTGATGTAGTAACCCAGGCTGGCTTCGAGCATGCGTCCGCTGTTCACCGACCACACATAGGTCAGCCAGTTAGCCGCAATCAACGCCCCGCTGAGCGCCAGGATCGCCAGGCGCCGGGGGTTATCGCGCAGTTCGCGGAACCAGCCGGGGTGTTTCCAGACCATCAGCAACAGCGTGCCGAACAGCGCCGACCAGAGCACGCGGTGTACGATGATTTCGGCGGCGGGGACACTGGCGATGGCTTTGAAATAGAGCGGGAACAGACCCCAGATGACATAGGCGCTCAGGCCCAGGATGTAGCCCTTGCGGGGGTTGGCGGCGTGCATTGCAGAATCCTTGCTTAGGCAGCTAACAAAGCGCGATTGTAAGGATATTTGTCCGCTCGTGGGGCCTGCAGTGCTTTATGTGGGAGGGGGCTTGCTCCCTCCCACAGGAAGCAACGCCGTCAGAACAGTTTCAGCGGTTCTTCGTTGAGCGCCGACAACTGTTCGCGCAACGCCAACACCTGATCACCCCAATACCGTTCGCTGCCGAACCACGGAAAGCTGTGGGGGAACGCCGGATCATCCCAGCGCCGCGCCAGCCAGGCGCTGTAGTGCATCAGGCGCAAGGCCCGCAGCGGTTCGATCAGCGCCAGTTCGCGTGGGTCGAAATCGTGGAACTCCTGGTAGCCGTCCATCAACTCCGACAGCTGGCCCAGACATTCCTGACGGTCGCCGGCGAGCATCATCCACAGGTCCTGTACGGCCGGGCCCATGCGGCAGTCATCGAGGTCGACGATGTGGAACATCTCGTCGCGGCACATCATGTTGCCGGGGTGGCAATCGCCGTGCATGCGGATGTTCTTGTGCGGCGTGGCCTTGTACACCTCTTCCACACGCTTGAGCAGGTCGCGGGCCACGGACTCGTAGGCCGGCAGCAGGCTTTTGGGAATGAAGTTGCCTTCGAGCAGGGTGGTGAGGGAGTCGTGGCCGAAGTTCTTCACGCCCAGGGCTTCGCGGTGTTCGAACGGGCGGGTCGCGCCGACCGCGTGCAAGCGCCCGAGCAACTGGCCAAGGCGATAGAGCTGGTCCAGATTGCCCGGTTCCGGCGCTCGGCCGCCACGGCGCGGGAACAGAGCGAAGCGGAACCCGGCGTGTTCGAACAGGCTTGAGCCGTTATGGATCATCGGCGCGACCACCGGCACATCACACTCGGCCAGCTCGAAGGTGAAGCTGTGTTCTTCGAGGATCGCTTCGTTGGTCCAGCGCTGCGGCCGGTAGAACTTGGCGATCAGCGGCTCGGCGTCTTCGATGCCCACTTGATACACACGGTTTTCGTAGCTGTTGAGCGCCAATACGCGCGCATCGCTGAGGAAGCCGATACTTTCGACAGCGTCGAGCACCAGGTCGGGGGTGAGTGTTTCAAACGGATGGGCCATGCGAACTCCTGCGCGCAGCAGGGCGCCGCGTCCGGCCGGGTATGGTAACGCACCGGGCTTGAGATAGGGGGCGGCTGTGCCATTGCTATCGGGGGCAAGCCCCCTCCCACAGTTGAAGGTATTCACAACTCAACATGTGGCAGGGGCAAGCCTCCTCCCACAGTTGAAGGTATTCACAACTCAACATGTGGCAGGGGCAAGCCCCCTCTCACAGTTGAAGGTATTCACAACTCAACATGTGGCAGGGGCAAGCCCCCTCTCACAGTTGAAGGTATTCACAAATCAACATGTGGCAGGGGCAAGCCCCCTCTCACAGTTGAAGGTATTCACAACTCAACATGTGGCAGGGGCAAGCCCCCTCCCACAGTTGAAGGTATTCACAAATCAACATGTGGCAGGGGCAAGCCCCCTCTCACAGTTGAAGGTATTCACAAATCAACATGTGGGAGGGGGCTTGCCCCCGATAGCGGTCTGTCAGGCGCCCACGATCCCACCATCATCCCGCCGAATCGCCATCACCGACGAACGCGGCTTGCCATTGGGCAGATGCTCCGGCCAGGTCGAACCGCCGGTTTCGCCGGGATGCTGAATCCCCACGAACAAGGTCTTCTGATCCGGCGAGAAGCTGATCCCCGTCACCTCGCACGCCACCGGCCCGACCATGAAACGGCGGATTTCCCCGGTGTTGGGGTCGGCGCAGAGCATCTGGTTATTGCCCATGCCGGCGAAGTCGCCGCCGTTGCTGTAGTCACCGTCGGTCAGAATCCACAGGCGCCCGGCTTTGTCGAAACCCAGGCCATCGGGGCTGTTGAACATGTTCTGCGGGTTGATGTTCGACGAGCCGCCCTTCGGCGTACCGGCATGCACGCCGGGGTTGCCCGCGACCACAAACAGATCCCAGGTGAAATCGGCGGCGCCGTGGTTATCGGCGTTGGGCTTCCAGCGCAGGATCTGGCCGTAGACGTTTTTCTCGCGTGGGTTGGGCCCACCGACCGGCTGGCCGTCTTCGCCGCGCTTGGCGTTGTTGGTCAGGGTGCAATAGACCTGGCCGTCGGTGGGGCTGACCACGATCCATTCCGGGCGGTCCATGCGCGTGGCTTTCACCACACTGGCAGCCAGGCGTGCATGGATCAGCACTTCGGCCTGGCTGGCGAAACCGGTGCTGGCGTCGATGCCGTTCTTGCCATGGGTCAACTCGACCCACTGGCCGTTGCCCTTGGGGTGGTCGGCGTTGCCGTCGCCGGCGTCGAAGATCGCCACAAACAACGTGCCATGGTCGAGCAGGTCTTTGTTGGCCTTGGGGTTCTGGTGGTCGATCGGGTCGCGGCTGACGAACTTGTAGATGAATTCGCCGCGCTCGTCGTCGCCCATGTACACCACGGCGCGGCCGTCGCGGGTTTCCGCGAGGGCTGCGTTTTCATGCTTGAAGCGGCCGAGGGCGGTGCGTTTGACGGGGGTGGAGTGCGGGTCGAACGGGTCGATTTCCACCACCCAGCCATGGCGATTGAGTTCGTTGGGATTCTTGGCCATATCGAAACGCGGGTCGTGCAGGTGCCAGTTGATCTCTTTGCTCGCCGCCACCACGCCGTAGCGCTTTTGCCCGGCGTCGAAGGTTTGTTGTGGGTTGCTGCTGCCGAAGCAGTCGGTGAAGTTCTCTTCGCACGTCAGATAAGTGCCCCACGGCGTCTTGCCGTTGGCGCAGTTCTGGAAGGTGCCGAGGGCTTTTTTGCCGGATTTGTCGGCGCTGGTTTTCAGCCAGTCATGGCCGGCCGCCGGGCCGCTCAGGCGGATCGGCGAGTTGCCGTGGATGCGCCGGTTGTAGCGCGAGTCCTGGACGAACTGCCAGGTGTCGCCCTGGCGGCGCACTTCGATCACCGACACACCTTCGCTGGCCTGGGCCTTGCGCACGTCTTCGGCCGATTGCGGCGCGCCGCCGTGGGCGAAGAGGTAGCGGTAGTTGGTGTATTCGTTATTGATCGCCATCAGCGCGCGGTTGTCGTCGCCGGGGAAGGCGAACAGGCTCATGCCATCGTTGTTGTCACCGAACTGCTGCTCCTGGGCCTTGGCCGTGCCGTTGCCGGACGGGTCGAACGCCGGGGCATTCTTGTGCAGCGGCTGGCCCCAACTGATCAGCACCGAGGCGCTGTAGCCGGGCGGCAGGGTGATGCTGTCGCTGGTGGCGGCGGCGATGCTGGCGAACCCCAGCAGCGGGCTGGCGTTGGCGGCATTCACGGCCAGCGCGCTGCGGGTCAGCAGGTTGCCGCCGAGGAACATCGCGGCTCCGCACAGGGCACCGGCGCCGATGAAGCGGCGGCGGGTGAGGCCGACCATCTGTTCGAGGTCGGTGGCTTGGTTTTCTTCTAATAGGCTCATGTCAGGCTCCCTGCGGTTTTTGCAGACACCATAAGGAGCGGGCATGACGAAATTGTTGCAGTTTGACGGCGGGCGCAGCAGGCCCGGCGCTTAGACGGGCGTGCCGAGCAATACATTGCTCGGCGCGAATTGCACCTGGATCGGCTGGCCTTCGGCGGCACCCAGGGCCTTGAGCGCGTGGGGCTGGGCCAGGGCGCAAAGTACCTGGCCGTTGGGCAGGGCGATTCGCACTTCGCTGGGGCCGTCCTCGGCGTCGAGAATGGCGTCGACGCTGCCGATCAGGCAATTGTGTCCAGGTGTTTCTGGGTGCTGGCTGGCGCACACCTCCAGCCAGCCGGCCTTGATCAGGGCGACCACTTCGACACCGGCTTCCAGCTCCAGCCGTTGCGTGCTGTCGTGGGTGATCTGCGCGCTCAGGCTCAGGCCGCCGGCCAGTTGCAGGCGGATCAGATCATTGCGGCCGTGACGCTCGATGGCGACGACCTGGCCATGCAGTTGGTTGCGCGCACTGGTGCGCAGCATCAGGCGGCCCAGCAGGTTGAAGTCGCTGGCGGCTTCGTCCGAGCCGAGCACTTCGGCCTGTAACACTTGCAGGCGCTGATAGAGGCGCAGCACGCGCTCGCCTTCGGCCGTCAGCCTGGCGCCGCCGCCGCCCTTGCCGCCGACGCTGCGTTCCACCAACGGTTTTTGCGCGAGGTTGTTCAGTTCGTCGATGGCGTCCCAGGCCGCTTTGTAGCTCAAGCCGGCGCTTTTCGCCGCGCGGGTGATCGAGCCCTGCTCGGCGATATGCGCCAGCAAAGCGATGCGCTGCGGGCGACGGATGATGTGTTGGCTGAGGGAGGTCGGCAGAGACATGGGGTTACGCTTCGATGAGATGAGCGGAACGTTGCGGGCAAGGCCGGCCGGAGTCAAGTCAGGCACCCGGTTTGGGCGTGCGCGCCAGGCAGTACACGTCGACCTGCCGCGCTCCGGCCTCCATCAACAGACGTGCCAGGCTATGGGCGGTCGCACCGGTGGTGAGCACGTCGTCGACCAGCGCAAAGTGGCGGTCCTGTACCGCCATGCCATGCGCCAGGCTGAAGGCGCCGCGCAGGTTGCGTTGGCGGCTCTTGGCGTCGAGCGCCTGTTGCGCGACGGTTTCACTGGGGCGTAACAACAGGTGTTCATTGTAGGCAATGTGCAGTTCGGCGCTGAGCCAGCGTGCCAGCATCAACGCCTGGTTATAACCGCGCTCGCGCAGGCGTTTGCGCGCCATGGGCACCGGCAGCAGGCAGTCGGGACGCGGCAGTTCGGCATTGTCGAAGCGGTGTTGCAGATGGCGTCCCAGCAAGCGCCCCAGCAGATGCCCGAGGGGCCAGCGCGCCTGATGCTTGAAGCGGCTGATCAGGCTATCGACGGGGAAGCTGTAGCGCCAGGCGGCAATGACCTGTTTAAAGGCCGGCGGGTGTTTCTGGCATTGGCCGCAGATCAGACCGTCCAGCGGCAGGGGCAGGGCGCAGACCTCGCACTGCTCCATCAGCCAGGGCAGCTCGGTTTCGCAGGCGTTGCACACACAATCGGCCGACTCAGTGGCTTCATCGCAGATTAAACAGTGCTGTACGTTTTTTGACCATATGTAAACTTGGTGTTTGTATCCAGGTTGACAGTGCATGAATCTTCCTTAAATATGCCGAGCATCCGTGTCGTGCCTGTGGGTATTGCCCTTCCCGCAGCGTTTGCCAAAGCATAATCAAGGAATCGCCCATGAGCGCCAGCACCACTGCCACCCTGCGTCACGATTGGTCCTTGGCCGAAGTCAAAGCACTGTTCGTGCAACCGTTCAATGACCTGTTGTTCCAGGCGCAGACCGTACACCGCGCGCATTTCGATGCGAACCGTGTGCAGGTGTCGACCCTGCTGTCGATCAAGACCGGCGCCTGCCCGGAAGATTGCAAATATTGTCCGCAGTCGGGCCACTACAACACCGGCCTGGAAAAAGAAAAGCTGATGGAAGTGCAGAAGGTCCTCGAAGAGGCGGCCCGCGCCAAGGCCATCGGTTCGACCCGCTTCTGCATGGGCGCGGCGTGGAAACATCCGTCGGCCAAAGACATGCCCTACGTGCTGCAGATGGTCAAAGGCGTGAAGGCCATGGGCCTGGAAACCTGCATGACCCTCGGCCGTCTCGACCAGGACCAGACCGAAGCCCTGGCCCAGGCCGGCCTCGACTACTACAACCACAACCTCGACACGTCGCCGGAGTTCTACGGCTCGATCATCACCACCCGCACCTACGCCGAGCGCCTGCAAACCCTGGCCTATGTGCGCGATTCGGGGATGAAGATCTGCTCCGGCGGCATTCTCGGCATGGGCGAGTCCCTCGACGACCGCGCCAACCTGCTGATCCAGCTGGCCAACCTGCCGGAGCATCCGGAATCGGTGCCGATCAATATGCTGGTGAAGGTGGCCGGCACGCCGCTGGAAAACGCCGAGGAGATCGACCCGTTCGACTTTATCCGCATGCTGGCGGTGGCGCGCATCCTGATGCCGCAGTCCCATGTGCGCCTGTCGGCCGGCCGTGAGGCGATGAACGAGCAGATGCAGGCCCTGGCGTTCTTTGCCGGCGCCAACTCGATTTTCTACGGCGACAAACTGCTGACCACCGCCAACCCGCAGGCCGACAAGGACATGCAACTGTTCTCGCGCCTGGGCATCTTGCCGGAAGCGCGGGAAGAGCACGCCGACGAAGTCCACCAGGCGGCGATCGAGCAAGCGTTGGTGGAACAGAAAAGCAGCGAGCAGTTCTACAACGCCGCGGTTTAAAGCACCACGGCGATCCAAATGTGGGAGTTGGCTTGCCTGCGATAGCGGTCTTTCTGACACTTCGGTGGTGACAGTCCTGCCGCTATCGCAGGTAAGCCAGCTCCCACAGGGGATCGCGCCCTGTCTTACATTTCTCTGATCTGCCGAGGCCTGCATGTCTTTCGATCTCGCCGCGCGTCTCGCTGCCCGTCGTGCCGAACACCTTTACCGCCAACGCCCTCTGCTGGACAGCCCGCAAGGCCCGGAAGTGGTGGTGGACGGTCAACCGCTACTGGCGTTCTGCAGTAACGATTACCTGGGCCTGGCCAATCACCCGCAGGTGATCGAGGCCTGGCGTGCCGGTGCGTCCCGTTGGGGCGTGGGCGGTGGCGCTTCGCACCTGGTGGTCGGGCATGCCACGCCGCACCATGCGCTGGAAGAAGCCCTGGCCGACTTCACCGGACGCCCGCGTGCGTTGTTGTTTACCACCGGTTACATGGCCAACCTCGGCGCGGTCACGGCGCTGGTGGGGCAGGGCGATACGGTGCTGGAAGACCGCCTCAACCATGCTTCATTGCTGGATGCCGGCCTGCTGTCCGGGGCGCGCTTCAATCGCTACCTGCACAACGACGCCGCCAGCCTGGCCAAGCGCCTGGAGAAAGCCACCGGCAATACCCTGGTGGTCACCGATGGCGTGTTCAGCATGGACGGCAACCTCGCCGACTTGCCGGCGCTGGCCCGTGAAGCGCGGGCCAAAGGCGCCTGGTTGATGGTGGACGACGCCCATGGTTTCGGCCCGTTGGGCGCGAACGGCGGCGGTATCGTCGAGCATTTCGGCCTGAGCCAGGCGGATGTGCCGGTGCTGGTCGGCACCCTGGGCAAAGCGTTCGGCACTGCTGGCGCCTTTGTCGCAGGCAGTGACGATTTGATCGAAAGCCTGATCCAGTTCGCCCGGCCCTACATCTACACCACCAGCCAACCCCCGGCCCTGGCCTGCGCCACCCTCAAAAGCCTGGAGCTGCTGCGCACCGAGCATTGGCGGCGCGAGCACCTCAACGGCCTGATCCGCCAGTTCCGTCACGGCGCCGAGCAGATCGGCCTGACGCTGATGGACAGCTTCACGCCGATTCAGCCGATCCTGATCGGCGACAGTGCCAAGGCCATGGCGTTGTCGCGGATGTTGCGCGAGCGCGGCCTGATGGTCACCGCGATCCGCCCACCCACCGTGCCCGCTGGCAGCGCCCGTTTGCGCGTGACGCTGACCGCGGCCCACAGCGCGGCGCAGGTGCAGCTATTGTTAAACGCATTGGAAGCGTGTTTCCGCTTGTCCGGTACGACGGAGCCCGACCATGCGTGATCGCTTGATCCTGCTGCCCGGCTGGGGCCTCGGCGTGTCGCCGCTGGAGCCGTTGGCCGCCGCCCTGCACGGCCTGAACGAACACCTGCGCGTACAGGTCGAGCCGTTGCCGGCGTTGGCCTCCAGCGACCTGGATGAATGGCTCGACGAACTCGACGCGAGCCTGCCGGACAACGCCTGGCTCGGTGGCTGGTCGTTGGGCGGCATGCTCGCTTCCGAGCTGGCCGCGCGGCGCGGCGAGCGTTGTTGTGGGTTGCTGACCCTGGCGAGCAACCCGTGTTTCGTCGCCCGTGATAGTTGGCCGAACGCGATGCCCGGCGCAACTTTCGAGGCGTTCCTCGCCGGTTGCCACGCCGACGCCCCGGTCACCCTCAAGCGCTTCGGCCTGTTGTGCGCCAAAGGCGCCGCGGACCCGCGCGGGTTGGCGCGTCTGCTGGCCAGCGCGGCACCACAGACGCCGTCGAACGTGTTGATGAGCGGCCTCGAGCTGCTTGCCCAACTGGATACCCGCGACGCCTTGGTGGCCTTCCGCGGCCCGCAATTGCACCTGTTCGCGGGCCTGGATGAATTGGTGCCCGCCGAAGCCGCCAGCGACCTGCTGAGCCTGCTGCCCGATGTCGAAATCGGCCTGATTGAACAGGCCGGCCACGCTTTTCTCCTGGAGGACCCCCACGGTGTAGCGGGGGCCATCCAGGCTTTTTTGCACGAGTGCGTTGATGACTGATTTAGCCCATGCCTGCCTGCCAGGCGCGTTGCCGGACAAGCGCCAGGTGGCGGCCTCCTTTTCCCGTGCCGCCGCCAGTTACGACAGCGTGGCCGAGTTGCAGCGCGCGGTGGGGCATGAATTGCTGACCCGTCTGCCGCCGGCCTGCAGTGCGCAGCGCTGGTTGGACATGGGCTGCGGCACCGGTTATTTCAGCCGCGTGCTGGGCGAACGGCTGCCGGCCGGCCAAGGCGTGGCGCTGGATATTGCCCAAGGCATGCTCGACCATGCGCGGCCGTTGGGCGGCGCGCAGCATTTCATCGCCGGTGACGCCGAGCGCCTGCCGTTGCAGGCGGCCAGCTGCGGGTTGATCTTCTCCAGCCTGGCAGTGCAATGGTGCGCGGATTTCGCGGCGGTGCTCAGCGAAGCCTATCGCGTGCTGCAGCCGGGCGGCGTGCTGGCGTTCGCCAGCTTGTGCGTGGGCACATTGGACGAGTTGCGCGAAAGCTGGCGGGCGGTGGACGGGCGGGTCCACGTCAACCGCTTCCGCAGCTTCGAAGCCTATCAACAGCTGTGCGCGGCCAGTGGCTTCAAGGTGCGGAGCCTGGAGCGGCGTGCTCATGTGTTGCATTACCCGGATGTGCGCAGCCTGACCCACGAATTGAAAGCGCTTGGCGCGCACAATCTCAACCCGGGGCGGCCGGGAGGGTTGACGGGCCGCGCGCGGATTGTTGCACTGATCGACGCCTACGAGCAGTTCCGCCAGGCCCAGGGCCTGCCGGCCACCTACCAAGTGGTGTACGCCGTACTGGAGAAGCCTCTATGAACGCCGCTTATTTCATCACCGGCACCGATACCGATGTCGGCAAGACCACCATCGCCGCCGGCCTGCTGCATGCCGCGCGCCTGGCCGGCAAAAGCACCGCCGCCGGCAAGCCGGTGGCTTCCGGTTGCCAGGTCACCGCCAAAGGCTTGCGCAACGCCGATGCGCTGGCACTGCTGGCCGAGTGTTCGTTGCCGTTGAGTTATGCCGAGGTCAACCCGGTGGCGTTCGAGCCGGCCATCGCGCCGCACCTGGCCGCGCGCGAGGCGGGCGTTGCGCTGACGGTGCAATCGCTGCTCAAACCCATGCAACAGATCCTGGCGCGAAAAGCGGATTTCACCCTGATCGAAGGCGCGGGCGGCTGGCGCGTGCCGTTGGCCGACCAGGACAACCTGTCCGACCTGGCCATGGCGCTGCAATTGCCGGTGATCCTGGTGGTGGGCGTGCGCCTGGGGTGCATCAGCCATGCCCTGCTCACCGCCGAAGCGATCGCGCGCGATGGCCTGTCGCTGGCCGGTTGGGTGGCGAATATCATCGAGCCGAAGACCTCTCGTCTGGAAGAAAACCTCGCCACCCTGGCCGAACGCTTGCCCGCGCCGTGCCTGGGCCGGGTGCCCAAACTCAAGCACGCCAGCAGCGCCGCGGTGGCCGAGTACCTGCACTTGGACTTGCTTGACTGATTTTGGCTATCGATAAGGCATTATGCCATTAGCGTTTTTGACGGGCCTTTTGCCCGGATGTCTGTTTCAATTCAACTTCACGATTCTCTCAGCAGGTCCACGCCATGGAAATCTCTGGCAGCAGTGCGTTTTATTCAGGCCTGAGTACCATTCAAACCGGGCAGAGCCGCGTCGACCAGGCCGCCGGCAGGATTGCCAGCACCGCCACTACCCAGCCGTCGGACGCCCAGAGCGACCTGCTACGGGCCAATGACCGCGCCCAGCCGACCAACTCGGCGAGCAATATGGTCGAAATGGCCCAAGGCAAGTTTCAGGTGGAGCTGGGCGCGAAAGTCGCCAAGGCTTCCGATGAAATGCTCGGCACGTTGATCGACACCTTCGCCTGACCCCCTGAAGCAACGCGGTGTGCCAGGCACACCGCTCGCGCCTGCACCTTCGCCTTTTTCCCGATAACCCTTGTGGCGCCTCGCCGCAGGCATCGTCGTGCGCGCTCTTGAGCGGTGTCATGACAAACGGCAGCGGGACGACGCTTGACATCCCCAGGTGGTAAACGTATGTTTCAAACACCTGTTTGACCGCCATAACAAATCCCACGCGGTTGTTCATCCCAGACACATCAGCAGAGGTTTATCGCTATGCCTGACTACAAGGCCCCCTTGCGTGATATTCGCTTCGTTCGTGACGAACTGCTCGGCTATGAAGCGCATTATCAAAGCCTGCCGGCTTGCCAGGACGCTACTCCGGACATGGTTGACGCCATTCTCGAAGAAGGCGCCAAGTTTTGTGAGCAAGTACTGGCACCGTTGAACCGCGTGGGTGACATCGAAGGGTGTACCTGGAGCGAGTCAGGCGTTAAGACCCCTACTGGTTTCAAAGAAGCCTACAAACAGTTCGTTGAAGGCGGCTGGCCGAGCCTGGCCCATGACGTGGAGCACGGTGGCCAAGGCCTGCCGGAATCCCTGGGCCTGGCGGTCAGCGAAATGGTCGGCGAAGCCAACTGGTCGTGGGGCATGTACCCAGGCCTGTCCCATGGCGCGATGAACACCATCTCCGAGCACGGCACCCCCGAGCAACAAGACGCCTACCTGACCAAGCTGGTGTCGGGCGAATGGACCGGCACCATGTGCCTGACCGAGCCTCACTGCGGCACCGACCTGGGCATGCTGCGCACCAAGGCCGAGCCTCAGGCCGACGGCACCTACAAAGTCTCCGGCACCAAGATCTTCATCTCGGCCGGCGAACACGACATGGCCGACAACATCGTCCATATCGTCCTGGCCCGCCTGCCGGACGCACCGGCCGGTACCAAAGGCATCTCGCTGTTCATCGTGCCCAAATTCCTGCCGAACGCCGATGGCTCGATCGGTGCGCGCAACGCGGTGACCTGCGGTTCCCTGGAACACAAGATGGGCATCCACGGTAACGCCACCTGCGTGATGAACTTCGACGCAGCCACCGGTTTCCTGATCGGCCCGGCGAACAAAGGCCTGAACTGCATGTTCACCTTTATGAACACCGCTCGCCTGGGCACCGCGCTGCAAGGCCTGGCCCACGCCGAGATCGGCTTCCAGGGCGGCCTGAAATACGCTCGCGATCGCCTGCAAATGCGTTCCCTGACCGGCCCGAAAGCGCCGGACAAAGCGGCCGACCCGATCATCGTCCACCCCGACGTGCGCCGCATGCTGCTGACCATGAAAGCCTTCGCCGAAGGTAACCGTGCGATGGTGTACTTCACCGCCAAGCAAGTGGACATCGTCAAGTACGGCACCGACGACGAAGCCAAGAAACAGGCCGATGGCCTGCTGGCCTTCATGACCCCGATCGCCAAGGCGTTCATGACCGAAGTCGGCTTCGAGTCCGCCAACCACGGCGTGCAGATCTACGGCGGTCACGGCTTCATCGCCGAGTGGGGCATGGAGCAGAACGTGCGCGACAGCCGCATTTCGATGCTGTACGAAGGCACCACCGGCATCCAGGCGCTGGACCTGCTCGGCCGTAAAGTGCTGATGACCCAAGGCGAAGCGCTGAAGGGCTTCACCAAGATCGTCCACAAGTTCTGCCAGGCCAACGAAGGCAACGAAGCGGTCAAAGAGTTCGTGACACCGCTGGCCGCGCTGAACAAAGAGTGGGGCGAGTTGACCATGAAGGTCGGCATGGCGGCGATGAAAGACCGTGAAGAAGTCGGTGCCGCGTCGGTGGACTACCTGATGTACTCCGGTTACGCCTGCCTGGCTTACTTCTGGGCCGACATGGCACGCCTGGCGGCCGAAAAACTGGCCGCCGGCACCAGCGAAGCGGCGTTCTACACCGCCAAGCTGCAGACCGCGCGCTTCTACTTCCAGCGCATCCTGCCGCGTACCCGTACTCACGTGGCCACCATGCTGTCGGGCGCCAACAACCTGATGGACATGAAAGAAGAGGACTTCGGCCTGGCTTACTAAGCCTCACCGAGCCCACTTGAAAAACCGTCGCTCCTGTTGGGGGCGACGGTTTTTTTTTGCCGATAAAAAACGCAGCGGGGCGCTCAGGGATTGCGATTGGCTGCCGTTACAGTGATGGCAATGTGATACAGGCCGGGCAGGGTATGTTTAACTGTCTGGAGTAAGGCACAGTGCCATCATTCCTGGCGGGTCGGAGTTTTACCCTTGTCACGCGCGTCCGCTTTACGTTTCAGTCATTTCCTCCCTTCATTGCTGCTGTTACTGGCCGGGCTCTCGGCTGCGTATGTCAAGGACCTCAACGTCTTCTTCACCTCGCTGTTCAACGTGTTGCCGACCCTGGTGCTGTTGCTCGGCGGTTCGTATTGCGCGGTCTATCGTCGCCAGCGTGAACTGTTCCTGATGATCACGGTGTACATCGCCTACTTCCTGCTCGACACCCAGACCGACTACTACCGCGACAACGGCCGCGTGCGCGAAGACGCCGCGGTGGTGTTCCACTTGTGCTGCCTGTTGCTGCCGCTGCTGTTCGGCCTCTATGGGCTGTGGCAGGAAAAAACCCACTTGTTCCGTGATTTTGTCGCGCGCTGTGCGGTGCTGCTGGCGGTCGGCAGCGTCGCGTTGGCGCTGGAGCAAAGTTATCCCCAGGCGCTGCTGAACTGGCTGGCGGAAATTCGCTGGCCGGCGCTGCATGGCGCCTGGATGAGCCTGATCCAGCTGTCGTACCCGATGTTCCTGATCGGTTTCCTGACCCTGGCGGCGCAATACTGGTACCAGCCGCGCCCGCTGCACGCGGCGCAGATGGTGGGGCTGGTGGGATTGTTCTGGATGTTGCCGCAGACGTTTATCCTGCCGTTCACCCTGAACATCATGTGCAGCCAGGTGATGCTGATGATTGCGGCCGCGGTGGCCCACGAGGCGTATCAGATGGCGTTCCGTGACGAGTTGACCGGCCTGCCGGGGCGCCGCGCACTCAATGAGCGCATGCAGCGACTGGGGCGCAACTATGTGCTGGCGATGAGCGACGTCGATCACTTCAAGCGCTTCAACGACACCCATGGCCACGATGTCGGCGACCAAGTGCTGCGCCTGGTCGCCAGCAAGCTGTCGAAGGTCAATGGCGGCGGACGCGCCTACCGTTATGGCGGTGAAGAGTTCGCCGTGGTGTTTGCCGGCAAGACCCTGGATGAATGCATGCCGCACCTGGAAGAAATCCGCGAGATCATCGCCAACTACGACATCAAGCTGCGCAACCCGGACCGCCCGCAGGATGACCTGCAAGGTCGCCAGCGGCGCGCGGGCAGCGGTGCGTCGAGTGTCTCGGTGACCGTCAGCATCGGCGTGGCCGAGCGCCAGGCCGAGCACCGCACGTCCGAAGAGGTGCTCAAATCCGCCGACCAGGCGCTGTATGCCGCCAAGGGCGCGGGGCGTAACTGCGTGATTGCGGCCGGGCAAAACCGCCGTGGCGCGGTACGCACGCAGAGTGCTGCCGGTTGAGTGATGGTGCTGTATTCAGCGGCGCTACAGTGATTGTCCGGGGCGGTGGCCGGCAGTAGGTTGAAACCATCTGCTGCCGGAGACATTGCCATGCCTGAGTACAAAGCTCCCCTGCGCGACATGCGCTTTCTGATCGACAACGTGTTTGATTTCCACGCTCACTACGCCGCCCTCGGCGCGACGGACGCCAGCCCGGACATGGTCAGCGCGATCCTCGAAGAAGGTGCGAAATTCTGCGAGAACGTGCTCGCGCCGCTCAACCGCAGCGGCGATGAAGAAGGCTGCCATTTCGACAAAGGCGTGGTGACCACGCCCAAGGGCTTCAAGGAAGCCTTCGCCCAGTATGTACAAGGCGGCTGGCACGGCGTGGCAGCCGACCCGGCCTACGGCGGTCAAGGCTTGCCGCAATCCCTGGGGCTGGTGCTCAGCGAAATGATCGGCTCCAGCAACACCTCCTGGGGCATGTACCCGGGGCTGACCCACGGCGCGATGTCGGCGATCCACGCCCACGGCAGCGCCGAACAGAAAGCCACCTACCTGAGCAAACTCACCGCTGGCGAATGGACCGGCACCATGTGCCTGACCGAAGCCCACTGCGGCACCGACCTGGGCCTGATCAAGACCCGCGCCGTGCCCCAGGCGGATGGCAGCTATGCGGTCAGCGGCAGCAAGATCTTCATCTCTGCCGGTGAGCACGACCTGAGCGCCAACATCATCCACCTGGTGCTGGCCAAGCTGCCGGACGCCCCGGCCGGCACCAAAGGCATCTCGCTGTTTATCGTGCCCAAGTTCCATGCCGATTCGGGCGAGCGCAACGCGGTGCATTGCGGCTCCATCGAGCACAAGATGGGGATCAAGGCCTCGGCCACCTGCGTGCTGAACTTCGACGGGGCCAAGGGCTTTTTGATCGGCGAGGCGAACAAAGGCCTCAACTGCATGTTCACCATGATGAACCACGCGCGCCTCGGCACCGGGATGCAAGGGCTGTGCAACGGCGAAGCGAGCTTCCAGGGCGCGATCAGGTACGCCAACGACCGCCTGCAAATGCGCGCGCTGACCGGCGCCAAGGCCCCGGAAAAAGCCGCCGACCCGATCATCGTCCATCCCGACGTGCGGCGCATGCTGCTGACCATGAAGGCGTTCAACGAAGGCAACCGGGCGCTCACCTATTTCACCGCGCAACTGCTCGACACCGCGCACTTGAGCGCCGACGCCGGCCAGCGCCAGGAGGCCGAAGACCTGTTGGCATTCCTCACGCCGATCTGCAAAGCCTTCATGACCGACACCGGGCTGGAAGTGACCAACCACGGCATGCAGGTGTTCGGCGGCCATGGTTTTATTCGCGAGTGGGGCATGGAGCAGTTGGTGCGCGATTGCCGCATTGCGTCGATCTACGAAGGCACCAACGGGATCCAGGCGCTCGACTTGCTGGGGCGCAAGGTGTTGGGCAGCCAGGGCAAGCTGCTGCGCGGTTTTACCCGGATTGTGCATAAGTTCTGTGAGGCGAATGCCGAGCATGCGCAGCTCAAGGCGTATGTGGCGCAGCTTGATCAACTGAACCGGCAATGGGGCGAGCTGACGACCGAGGTCGGCATGGCCGCGATGAAAAACCCTGACGAAGTGGGCGCCGCCGCGGTGGACTACTTGATGTACAGCGGCTACATCGTCCTCGCCTATTTGTGGCTGCGCATGGCGATCGCGGCGCAGACCCACGACGATGCCGACTTCGCCAAGGCCAAGCTGGCCACCTGCGACTTTTACTTCAAGCGCCTGCTGCCGCGCACTGCCACCCATCGGGCTGCCGTGCAAGCGGGCAGCGAGTGCCTGATGAGTCTGCCTGCGGAGGCATTCGGCGGCTGATGACTTAAAAATACCAATCAGTCAAAAGTGGACCCTATGTGTCTGAAAAGTTGTTCGGGTACACTCGGCGCCTGTAAAACCGACCCTATCGAATTACTTTTCACGTTCTCACGAGGTTTGCCATGGCTGATTACAAAGCGCCGCTGCGTGATATGCGCTTCGTCCTCAACGAAGTTTTTGAGGTCGCCACACTTTGGGCCCAATTGCCGGCATTGGCAGACACTGTCGACGCCGAAACCGTTGAGGCAATCCTCGAAGAAGCCGGTAAAGTCACCGCCAAATCCATCGCCCCGCTCAGCCGCAGCGGCGATGAACAGGGCTGCCGCTGGGCCGACACGGTTGTCAGCACCCCGGACGGCTTTCCACAGGCCTACACCACCTACGCCGAAGGCGGCTGGGTGGGCGTAGGCGGCGATCCGGCGTTTGGCGGCATGGGCATGCCCAAGGCGGTGTCGGCGCAAGTCGAAGAGATGATCAACTCGTCGAGCCTGGCGTTTGGCCTGTACCCGATGCTGACTTCCGGCGCCTGCGTGTCGATCAACACCCACGCCAGTGAAGCACTCAAGGCCACCTACCTGCCGAATATGTACTCCGGCAAGTGGGCCGGTTCCATGTGCCTGACCGAGGCGCATGCCGGCACCGATCTGGGCATTATCCGCACCAAGGCCGAGCCTCAGGCGGACGGTTCCTACACCATCAGCGGCACCAAGATCTTCATCACCGGCGGCGAACACGACCTCACCGAGAACATCATCCACCTGGTCCTGGCCAAACTGCCGGATGCGCCGGCCGGTCCCAAGGGCATTTCGCTGTTCCTGGTGCCGAAATTCATGGTCAATGCCGACGGCAGCCTGGGCGCGCGTAACCCGGTGAGCTGCGGCTCCATCGAACACAAGATGGGGATTCAAGCATCGGCGACCTGTGTGATGAACTTCGACCAAGCCGTGGGTTACCTGGTGGGCGAGCCTAACCGGGGCCTGGCGGCAATGTTCACCATGATGAACTACGAGCGTCTGGGCGTAGGCATCCAGGGCCTGGCGTCCGGTGAGCGGTCCTACCAGAACGCGATTGAATATGCGCGCGACCGCCTGCAGAGCCGTGCGCCGACCGGTGCCCAGGCCAAGGACAAAGTCGCCGACCCGATCATCGTCCACCCCGACGTGCGTCGCATGCTGTTGACCATGAAGGCGTCGAACGAAGGCGGCCGTGCATTCTCCACATATGTGGCGATGCAACTGGATATCGCCAAGTTCAGCGAAGACGCCGCCGCCCGCGAGCGCGCGGATAACCTGGTGGCCTTGCTGACCCCGGTGGCCAAGGCATTCCTCAGCGATCTGGGCCTGGAAACCACGGTACTCGGCCAACAAATCTTTGGCGGCCACGGTTACATCCGCGAGTGGGGCCAGGAGCAATTGGTGCGTGATGTACGCATTACCCAGATCTACGAAGGCACCAACGGCATTCAGGCCCTGGACCTGATGGGACGCAAGATTGTCGGCAGCGGCGGCGCGTTCTACACCCTGTTCGCCGACGAGATCCGCCAGTTCACCGCCACCGCGGGCGCGGAGCTGGCTGAGTTCACCGCGCCGCTCAATGCCGCGGTGGATAGCCTGGATGAGTTGACGGCCTGGGTGCTGGACCGTGCCAAGAGCAACCCGAATGAAATCGGTGCGGCCTCGGTGGAGTATTTGCATGCATTCGGTTACATGGCCTACGCCTACATGTGGGCAAGGATGGCCAAGGCGGCGCTGGGCAAAGAAGCCGAGGAAGGTTTCTACGCCAGCAAGCTGGGCACCGCACGTTTCTACTTTGCCCGTCTGCTGCCGCGTATTCAGTCGTTGAGCGCGTCGGTAAAAGCCGGTAGCGAATCGCTGTTCTTGCTGGATGAGGCCCTGTTCTAAGGGTGTAGAGGCTTTGTAAGCATTCTCTTACATGACGTGCTGCTAATCGTCCTCTATCGCCAAATTGGATCCACGGATAATCTACTTCACATGGACGTCGCGCAGGAAGCGCAAAGCAACAACACGGACACGTAGGATTCTGCCAGGATGGCGGAGTGAAATGGATGTCAGGGAAACAGTCTGCAAAGCCCCGCTTCGGCGGGGTTTTCTTTTGCCCGCGAAAAACTCAGCCCGGCACCTGCGGGGCGTTCATCACGTCCTCCAGCAAGGTGCGCAGCAGCGCCAACGTCGCTTGCTGGCGCTGCACATCGCGGCACACCAACCCGACTTTCAGCGGCACCCTCGGTTCACTCAAGGGTTTCCACAGCAGCGACTGGCTGTTGTGTTGGTCCTGGGAACGTCCCGGCAGCACCGTGGCCAGTTTGGTATGCGGCAGGCTGTCGAGAATCCCCACCATGGTATTCAACTCCGCCTGCACCTGCGGGCGCCGCCCGAGGTTGGATAGCTGGCCCTGCCAGATCTGCCGGATCTGAAACTCCTCCCCGAGCAGCAACATCGGCAACTCGGCCGCTTGTGTCAGGGAGACTTTCTTGAATTCACGCAGGGGGTGATCCTCCGGGATGACCACCTTCAGCTCATCTTCATACAGCAGCACGCCGTGCAACCCCGGCTGGCGGGGCGGCAGGTAACTGATGCCGATGTCCAGCGAGCCATTGAGCAGGCGCCGTTCAATCTCCAGCCCGGTCAGTTCGTAGATTTGCACCACCAGGTGCGGCTGGGCCTTGCGCACACGCTCCAGCATCTGCGGCACCAGGCTGGTGTGTACGGTTTGCAACACACCGATGGCCAAGGTGCGCAATGCCTGGCCCTTGAAGTTGCGCAACGCCTCCACGGCTTGTTGCATGCCATCGATCAACGGCAAGGCGTGGTTGTATAACGTATGGGCCGCGAGGGTCGGCAGCAGGCGCTTGCTGCTGCGTTCGAACAGGCTCACATCGAGGTTTTGTTCGAGCTGGCGGATCTGCTGTGACAGGGCCGGTTGGGAGATCGACAGGCGCTCAGCGGCACGGCCTACGTGGCCTTCCTCATACACCGCGACGAAATAACGCAGTTGCTTAAAATCCATAAGTAATTCTTATCGGAAAAGCTGGAAAATCGAAATGGCCGTTGGCCCCCAAGACGCCTAGTCTAGCGCCTATCCACAAGGCTTACAGGGCCAGATCGGGCGATGATTAGCGTTTATGTTGATGGTGTTTGCATAGGCAAGTCAAAAAACCTCCAGGCAGGTTTTGCGGGGTACACCGACCACGGCATGGTTGCCATGGGAGGAAAAGTGTGAACCTGTTCAATTTGCGCCGCTCGGCGGCCAGTCTGGATGACCTGATCCTGGATGCTTGTGGCGAAGATTTTCCCAGTGGATGCCTGATGCCTACCGTAGCGCGCCCCCCGCAGGTCTTTGTGCGCGGCCAGGGTTCCTGGTTGTGGGACAGCGATGATCGCGCCTATCTGGACTTCAGCCAGGGCTGCGCGGCCAACAGCCTCGGCCACAGCCCGCAGGTATTGATCCGGGCCCTGGCCGATCAGGCCCAGGCGCTGATCAATCCCGGTAACGGCTTGCATAACCGTCCCCAACTCAACCTCGTCGACCGCCTGTGCCACCGCACCGGCAGCGACCAGGCGTATTTGCTCAACAGCGGCGCGGAAGCCTGCGAAGCGGCGATCAAACTGGCGCGCAAGTGGGGCCAGCTGTATCGCGGCGGTGCTTATCGCATCATCAGCGCCAGCAATGGTTGCCATGGGCGCAGCTTCGCGGCGATGTCGGCCTCGGCGAGCAGCCGTGAAAACCGCTTTGAACCGCAACTGCCGGGCTTCAGCCACGTCCCGCTCAACGACCTGGCGGCGCTGCACGCGGCCGTTGATGCGCAAACCGTTGCCATCATGCTCGAGCCGATCCAGAGCGAAGCCGGCGTCATCCCGGCGACCGAGCATTACCTCAAGGGTGTCGAGCGGCTGTGCCGCGAGCTGGGCATTCTGCTGATCCTCGACGAAGTGCAAACCGGCATCGGCCGTTGCGGCACCTTGCTCGCCGAAGAGCAGTACGGTGTACGCGCCGACATCATTGCGCTCGGCAAAGGCCTGGGCGGTGGTGTACCGCTGGCGGCACTGCTGGCGCGTGGCAAGGCTTGTTGCTTTGAAGTCGGTGAGCTGGAAGGCACCCATCATGGCAATGCGCTGATGGCCTGCGCCGGGGGGGCGGTGCTCGATGCTGTGCTGGGGCATGGCTTCTTCGAGCATGTGCGTGAGTCTGGTTGTTACCTCGGCGAAGGTCTGGCTCGCCTGGCTTATCGCTATGGCCATGGTCAACTGCGCGGCCACGGCCTGATGTGGGGACTGACGTTATCGGATGATTCTGCGGATGCCGTAGTAAAAGCGGCTCTGGACGAAGGACTGATCCTCAACGCCCCGCAACCCAACTGCCTGCGCTTCACCCCGGCCCTGACGGTGAGCAAAAGCAACATCGACGAAATGCTCCTGCGCCTGGGGCACGCCTTTTCCCGGGTACGCACCGCACAAATGCAATGCCGCAAGGGCATCGCCGTCTGACCCCTTATTCCTGAACCGTCTCGCGGTATACGCGGCGCCCCCAGCTTGTTTTTTTTGGCTGGGGGCGTTTTTTTTTGTGCAGCGAACGACGGTCGCGGTGCCAGATCCTACTGAACCCTCACGAACGTCCAAGGTCGATTAGCTAGACGGCTCACACGAGCCGATTTTCAGGAGCTGAACCCATGGACATCATTCGTATCATCATCGCCATTCTGTTGCCGCCACTGGGTGTGTTCCTGCAAGTGGGTTTCGCCGGCGCGTTCTGGCTGAATATTCTGCTGACCTTGTGCGGTTACTTCCCAGGCATCATTCACGCGGTGTACATCATCGCCAAACGCTGAGGCTCTCAGCTTTTTGCGATGAGTCGTGAGTTGCGCTCGTTGCGAAAGGCCAGTTGCTCGATGGTCTGGGTGGCGTGTTCGGCCTCTTCCCGTGCTTGAAGGATGATGCCGTGGTGCTCGGACTTGCTGCACACCGGGTCGGCATTGCTCGCATCCCCGGTCAGCATGAACGCCTGGCAGCGGCAGCCGCCGAAGTCCTTTTCCTTTTCATCGCATGAACGGCACGGCTCGGGCATCCAGTCGTAGCCGCGAAAGCGGTTGAAGCCGAAAGAGTCGTACCAGATGTGCTGCATGCTGTGGTCGCGCACGTTGGGAAACTGCACCGGCATCTGTCGGGCACCGTGGCAGGGCAGGGCGGTACCGTCCGGGGTTACGGTCAGAAAGATGCTGCCCCAGCCGTTCATGCAGGCTTTCGGGCGTTCTTCGTAGTAATCCGGGGTGACGAAAATCAGCTTGCACGGGTGCCCTTCGGCTTCGAGCTTGGCGCGGTATTCGTTGGTGATGCGTTCGGCGCGCACCAACTGTTCCTGGGTCGGCAACAACCCCACGCGATTGAGCTGCGCCCAGCCATAGAACTGGCAGGTGGCGAGTTCGACAAAATCCGCTTCCAGCGCAATGCACAGCTCGATGATGCGGTCGATCTTGTCGATATTGTGCCGATGGGTGACGAAGTTCAGCACCATCGGATAGCCGTGGGCCTTCACTGCGCGGGCCATTTCCAGCTTTTGCGCGAAGGCCTTTTTCGAGCCGGCCAGCAGGTTGTTCACCTGTTCGTCGCTGGCCTGGAAGCTGATCTGGATATGGTCCAGGCCGGCCTTCTTGAAGTCGCTGATCTTCTGCTCGGTCAGGCCGATGCCGGAGGTGATCAGGTTGGTGTAGAAGCCCAGCTTGCGCGCTTCGGCGATCAGTTCGGCGAGATCCTGGCGCACCAGCGGTTCGCCGCCGGAAAAGCCCAACTGCGCGGCGCCCATCTCACGGGCTTCGCGAAACACCTTGAACCACTGCTCGGTGCTCAGCTCCTTGCCCTGCTCGGCGAAATCCAGCGGGTTGGAGCAATACGGGCACTGCAGCGGGCAGCGATAGGTCAACTCAGCGAGCAGCCACAAGGGCAGGCCGATGGCTGGTTTTTCAGGCAAGGGTGATCCAGTGCTCGGCACGGGCGACCTCCATGAATTGCTCTACATCATTGCCCAGCTCAGGCACACCGGGAAATTGTTTATCCAGCTCATCGATGATCGTGGCGACGTCGCGCTCGCCGTCGATCAGTCCACCGATCAAGGCGGCACTTTCATTGAGCTTGATCATGCCCTCGGGGTAGAGCAGTACATGGCCTTTTTGCGCGGGCTCGTACTGGTAGCGATAACCCTGGCGCCAGGTCGGTTTCTTGCTGCGATCAAAGCTCATAGGGCGATCCCTTTATGCCAGACCCGCTGCGTGGTCACGCTGTGATAGGGCGGGCGTTTCAATTCGTAGGCCATGCTCATGGCATCGAGCATGCTCCACAGGATGTCCAGTTTGAACTGCAGAATTTCCAGCATACGCTCCTGGCCTTCGCGGGTGGTGTAGTGCTGCAGGGTGATCGCCAGGCCGTGTTCCACATCGCGGCGGGCCTGGCCCAGGCGGGTGCGGAAATACTCATAGCCGGTGGGGTCGATCCACGGGTAATGCTGCGGCCAGCTGTCGAGGCGCGATTGGTGGATCTGCGGCGCGAACAGTTCGGTCAGCGAGCTGCTGGCGGCTTCCTGCCAGCAGGCGCGGCGGGCGAAGTTGACGTAGGCGTCCACCGCAAAGCGCACGCCGGGCAACACCAGCTCCTGGGAGCGCAGTTGGTCCGGGTCGAGGCCGACGGCCTGGCCCAGGCGCAGCCAGGCTTCGATGCCGCCGTCTTCGCCGGGGGCGCCGTCGTGGTCGAGCAGGCGCTGAATCCACTCGCGGCGGATTTCACGGTCCGGGCAGTTGGCCAGGATCGCGGCGTCCTTCAGCGGGATGTTCACTTGATAGTAGAAGCGGTTGGCGACCCAGCCCTGGATCTGCTCGCGGGTGGCGCGGCCTTCATACATCGCCACGTGGTACGGGTGATGGATATGGTAGAAGGCGCCCTTGGCCCGCAGGGCTTTTTCAAATGCATCGGTGCTCATCGGTATATCAGTCATATGGGTCTCCTGTGGGAGCGAGCTTGCTCGCGAAGGTCGTTAACGGTGACGCGTGCACCCTGAATATCTGCGGTGTTTTTGCGTTTTTCGCGAGCAAGCTCGCTCCTACAGTTCAATGCTCATGCCGTCGTAAGCCACTTCGACATTGCGCCGCACCAGCTCGGCCCGCTCGGGAGAATCTTCATCGAGGATCGGGTTGGTGTTGTTGATGTGGATAAGTACCTTGCGCTGCTTCGGCAGGTGTTCCAGCACTTCGAGCATGCCGCCGGGGCCGTTCTGCGCCAGGTGGCCCATCTCGCGGCCAGTGCGGGTGCCGACGCCACGGCGCTGCATTTCATCATCGTCCCACATCGTGCCGTCCACCAGCAGGCAGTCGCTGCCGGCCATGATTTCCAGCAATGGCGCGTCCACCTTGCCCAGCCCTGGGGCGTAGAACAGTTTGCCGCCGGTGCGCAGGTCTTCGACGATCAGGCCGATATTGTCGCCGGGGTGCGGGTCGAAGCGGTGCGGCGAATACGGTGGCGCGGCACTGCGCAGCGGCAGCGGGGTGAAACGCAGGTTGGGGCAGGCCGGGATGGTGAAGCTGGCGTCCAGCTCGATGCGGTTCCAGGCCAGGCCGCCATTCCAGTGGGTGAGCATGGTGAACAGCGGGAAACCGCTGCTGAGGTCTTCATGGACCATGTCGGTACACCACACCTGGTGCGGGCAGCCTTCGCGCAGGCTCAGCAGGCCAGTGGTGTGGTCGATCTGGCTGTCCATCAGGATGATCGCGCTGATGCCGGTGTCGCGCAGGGCGCGGCCGGGTTGCATCGGCGCGAAGCCCTGCAGTTGTGCGCGGATATCCGGCGAGGCATTGCACAGTACCCAGTTCACGCCATCGTCGGAAATCGCGATGGATGACTGGGTACGCGCCTGCGCTCGCAGGCTGCCATCACGAAAGCCTGCGCAGTTCGCGCAGTTGCAGTTCCACTGCGGGAAGCCGCCGCCGGCGGCGGAACCTAGAATCTGGACAAACATGGCCGCTCCATCAAACAAAGCTGAAAACAAAAACGCCCCGGACGAGCCGAGGCGTTGTCTTACCCAGCCAATCAGCGGCTGGCGAAGTACATAGTCACTTCGAAACCGATGCGCAGATCAGTGTAAGCAGGTTTGGACCAAGTCATATTCTTACTCCTACGAAGGGATGGGACGTTTACTACCAAGTAATACATATAGTCCACCTCCAGTCGGAGATGTTCAGATGTGTGCCTATGAATATTACGCATTTTTTTCCAAGTTAGCGCTGTCTTGGTGGAAAAAGCCTATTGCGGCAGCGGCAACGATCAGTCTGCCGATTGCCAGTCACCGCCGCTGCGCGGGCCGTTGGCGATGCAGCGCCAGCCGCCCGCGGCGTCCTGCACCTGTTGGGCGGCGCGCTGCAGATCCGCGTGCGTCAGGGCTTGGATCTGGTGTTGAAGCAGCGCCAGATACTCTGCTGGATGGCCGGCCAGGCGCGCCTGCCACAACAGTTCGGCGGCCTGGGCGAGGGGCAGCGACTGCGCCGTGAACTGTTGCGCCAGCGCTGGGTGGCCGAGGTCGTCGCTGGCGTCGATCAATGCCGGTAATTGCGCGAGGAAGGTGCGCAGGTGCTGCATGATGCCCTCAAGGGAAACGCTGGGCGACTGCACGCCAAACAGCAGGCCGGTTTGCCCATTGATCTGTCGGATACCGCTGAACACCGCGTAGCCGATTTGCAGCTCTACCCGCAGGCGTTGGTAGAACGGCCCTTGGAGCAGGTGCGCCAGCAGGCGCCATGCGGCTTCATCTGCCAGGGAGCGCGTCGGCGTCGGGCAGAACAACAGCAAGGCCGCATCGTGGGCATCGGTGTGGACCTCATGCCATAGACGCTGGCCGTTGAGGCTGGGGCATTCGGATTCAAGAATGGCCGGTTGCCCGGGCAAGCGGGTGGCGGCGGATCTGAGCGCCGCTTCGCAGTGGGCGGGCAGCCCAATGCCCAGGCCTTCCCAGCGTGCGTGGGTCCACGACAGCGAGGGCGCAGGCGGGTTTGGTCGAACGCCGACACAGCACGCCGGCAGCGCCTTGAGCAATTGCCGGATGGCAATCGGCGGTGTACCAGCAGTGGCGTGTTGCCGATCCTCCTCAAGCAGGTTCAGGCTGCGCGCGAGTTCATCGAGTATCGCTGGCATGGGTTGGTGAAGACCGACCATCTTCACCAGCCAGTCATTGCCGATCGCGTCGAAGGATAAGTCGACGCCGGCCTGGCGGGCATTTTCGCGCAACGGTGCCAGGGTGTTTTCCAGCGTCGATGGGAGCGCGCAATCCAGCCGCCAGCGCAGGTAGAGCGCGCCTTCCTCATGGGCATCGGCCAACGCCGGGCTGAACGACAACGCCGACAGCTCTCGCCGCCCTCGGGAACGGTCCTGGGCAAAGGTGCGCAGGCCCCGGTGGGCGCTGGTCTGGCCGCGAATCAGGCCGGCGCGTTCGTCCTTCACGGGTGGGCGCAGGAACGGGTTGTTGGGCGGCAGTTGCCACGCATGTCGGCAGGCTTGCAGCGGCAGGGCGTCGAGCAGGGTCTTGAGGGCGGCAACGTGCTGCTCCGACACCAGCGCTTCGAGTTCTTCGCTGTCATGCCGCGCCAACGCGAGGGCGCCTTGGACCTGCTGTTGGCGTGCGTTGAGCAGGGCGAATTCCTCGCGCAGAGATGTCCAGTCGCTGTGTGCGAAAAAGCTCAGCCAGTCGTACAACAACGCTTCGATCTGTGTCGCCGCGTCGCTTTGAGTTCCGAGGGTAAAGTCGAGATCCAGCAGCGCTTGCCCGGCGAAATGGTAGAGCACGGAGGCCTGCACGGTGCTCGCCAATTGCCGCGCTTGCAGTTCCGCGCGCAACCCGCCGGGCGCCGAGGCGTTGAGCCAGAAACAGAGGAAATCCAGGGCTTCCCTGGGGGCGTCGACGCTGATGACGTGATGCAGATGGCCGTCGGCGCTGTGTTGGAAATGCTGTGTATGAGCGGGCATCAGTGCTGGCGGGGCCGCCTGCGGGTGTCGCGGGCCGGCGCGCAGTTGCTCACTGAAGCGCCGCGCCAGGCGTTCCAGTTCTGCCAGCGGTTGTGGGCCGGCCAGACTCAAGGTCATTTGCCCCGACTGATAGAAGTGCTGGTGGAAATCCCGCAATGCTTGCTGAAACGCCTGACGTTCCACCGGCAGGCTGTCGCGATTGCCCGCATGGAAGCCGCGCAGCGGATGATCGGCCGCCAGGCCCTCCAGCAGCGCGACCTGTTGTTGTGCGTTGGCGTCCTGGGACCAGGCGATGAATTCCGCGTGCAGCACTTCGCGCTCGCGCAGTTGATCGTCCAGCGCCAGGCGCGGATGGGTCAGCAGATCGGCCAGGCGTTCGAGCCCATCGGCAAAGGTCGACAACGGCAGTTCAACGAAGAAATCCGTGGTGCGCTCGCGGGTGCTGGCATTGACCTGGCCACCGTGGCGCTGCACGTAGGTCATCAGCCCTTCATCGCTCGGAAAACGCTCAGTGCCAAGAAACAACAGATGTTCCAGAAAGTGCGCCAGGCCGGGCCACGCCAACGGCACGTCATGGCTGCCGGCCGCCACCCGCAAAACAGCGGCGCAACGCTTTAAACGCGGGGCATGGCGCAGGGAAACCCGCAGGCCGTTGGCCAGGGTCAGGTGAAGGTGATGGGGCTGGGCCGGCGCAGGCATGGGCACTTCCGATACGAGGGAAGTGCCTATGCTAGCAAACCCTCCAGATCAGGGCTTGTGCAGCGTGCCGTACAGTTCGGGGCGGCGGTCTTGCAGGTAGTCATTGGCGGCGCGGGCATCGAGAATCGATTGGTGTTCCAGCGTGCCAACGATCAAGGCTTCATCCAGGCCGGCCTGGGCGATTCGCTGCCCATCCGGCGCGGCGATGCTGCTTTGCCCGCAATACTGAATCTCGCCTTCGTGCCCGCAGTAATTGGCGTAGGCCACGTAGCACCGGTTCTCGAAAGCCCGCGCCCGCACGGTGACGTCGGCGACAAAGTCGAACGGCACCATATTCGCGGTGGGCACCACGATCAGATCGGCGCCGGCCAGGGCCAGGCGCCGTGTGTTTTCCGGGAACTCCAGGTCGTAACAGATCAGCACGCCCAGTTTCCAGCCGTTGAGTTCCACCAGCGGAAAATCATCGCCGCCGGCACTGAACATCGAATGATCGAGGTCGCCGAACAGGTGCGTCTTGCGGTAGTTGCACAGGCGCTGGCCGTGGGCGTCGATCAACTGCACGGCGTTATAGATCTGCCCGTTCGCGGCGCGCTCCGGGTAGCCGTACAGGATTGCCAGCCCGGCACTTCGCGCCAGTTCGGCAATCGTTCGCGCCGACTCGCCATCCTGCGCCTCGGCCAATGCGCCGACAGCTTCGGCACCGATGTTGTAGCCGGTGAGGAACATCTCCGGCAGCACCAGCAGGTCGGCGCCGGATGCCTCATGCGCGAGTTGATGCAGGCGCTCGAGGTTGCCGGCCACGTCCAGCGGCAGCGGCGGGCATTGGTACAGGGCGACACGCATGGCTTGGCTCCTTAATCGGCCAGGGCAATTGGCCCGATTTCATCGAACACATCACCCGGCCCCGGGTTCTCTGGGTGAGTGTGGCCGCCGAAGTGGGTCATGATGCCCCACACCGCGTTCAATGAGGTTTGCACCGCGCCTTCGACCCAGGCCGGTGTCCAGGATACGTCATCGCCGGCGATAAAAATCCCACGTTGCTCGGCGGGCATGTCCTTCTGCATGAAGTGCGCGTACATCCGCTGGTTGTAGCGATAGTGACCGGGCAACGCACCTTTGAAGGCCCCGAGGAAATGCGGGTCGGCTTCCCAGGACACGGTGATCGGGTCGCCGATGATGCGCGCCTTGATGTCGACTTTCGGGTAGATCTTGTTCAGTGCGTCGAGGGCCAGCTTCACGCGTTTATCGATGGGCTGCGGGAGCATTTTCAGCGCATCGCTCATCCACGAGTACGACAGGCAGATCACGCCCGGCTTGTCGTCGCCGTTGTCGAACAGGTAAGTGCCACGGGTCAGGCGATCGGTGAGGGTCATGCTCATCAGGTCGCGGCCGGTTTGCGGGTCTTTGTCTTTCCAGAACGGGCGGTCGACCATCACGAAGGTCTTCGACGATTGCATGTAGCGGGTGCGGTCCAGGGCCATCCACATCTTTTGCGAGAACAGGGTTTCGTCGCATTCGATCTGGGTGGTCAGCAGCCAGCTTTGGCAGGTGGTCAGTACGGCGGCGTATTCGCGGGTATCGCCGTAGTTGTCGGTCACGGCGAAACGGCCGCCGGGCGCGTGGGCAATGCGCTTGACCCCGGCCCGTGGCGCGCCGCTGTGCAGCGAACTCAGGCTGGTGCCCGCCGGCCAGTGGGCGCAGCGCTCCGGCACATGGCGCCAGATACCCATGGGCACCTGCGCCACGCCGCCGACCACCAGGTGTTGATGGTCGTCGCAGTTGGTCATCACCACGCGGAAGATTTCCAGCATGGAGTTGGGGAAGTCCGAATCCCAGCCACCGGTGCCGAAGCCGACCTGGCCAAACACTTCGCGGTGATGGAAGGACAGCTTGGCAAAGGCCTTGGAGGTGGCGACGAAGTCGTAGAAGGTGCGGTCGTCCCACAGCGGCACGAGTTTGTTCCACAGCGCCTTGAGGCGCGGCACATCGCGGTCGCGAATGGCTTGCTGGATATCGCCGAACTGCGAGCCGGCTTCCAGGGCGTCGGCCCACGCGTCAGCCACTTCCTGGAACAGCGCAGGCAAGTCGGACAGTTTTTGTGCGTAGTGGGTCTGGCCTTCCAGGTCGATGACCGTGCTGCCGGAAGCCGGCGTCAGCGGGTTGGGGAAGGGTTTGGTGTCCAGGCCGAGCTTGTCGACATAGTGGTAGAACGCGGTGGACGACACCGGGAAACGCATGCCGCCCAACTCGGCGATGATCCCTTCGGCGCCTTCAAACGCCTGGGAGCGCAAACGGCCGCCCATCTTCGAGGCCTCGTACACCACGGGCTTGAGGCCCAGCTTCATCAGTTCGTAGGCGGCCACCAGGCCGGCGATCCCGGCGCCGACGATCGCCACTTCGGCGCCGTGGTTGGCGGCCGGAATACTGCCCAGGCCGGCGGGGTGTTCGATCCAGTCATCAAACGCAAAGGGGAAATCCGGGCCGAAGATGGTGATCGGTTTTTTACCGTCGGCGGGGTGGCGATTGGTCTTGCTGATGCTGCTGGACGGAATGCTCATGGCTGACCTTACTAGCGGCTCGCGGGACGTGCCCGCTGAGTATAGGAAAAGATGGCAGCCAGTTTAGGGAGCGTAGCGTTCGTTAATAAGACGCAAAGTGTCGTCGAATTGAATTGTTTTCAGTCAAAGTGACGAGGTTGGCGGTCAGATTGGTTGTCTGCGATCGAGTTTGTTGCTGAGGATGATCGACGTGGTGGTTTTTTCCACGCCGTCGACGCTGCCGATCTGGTCCAGCAATTGATCGAGCTGTTCTGGCGAATCGGTGCGCAGCCATGCCACGTAATCGAACTCGCCGCTCACCGCGCACAGTTGCTGAACCTGGGCCATGGCGCTGAGCTTGCGCAGCACGTCCTTGCCCGAGCGCGCCTGCACGGTGATGCCGACATACGCCTGCAGCCCGCCATCCACCACACGCTGGCCGAGGCGCACGCCATAACCGGTAATCACCTGGGTTTTCTCCAGACGAGCCAGGCGCGACGTCACCGTAGTGCGCGCAATGCCGAGTTGCCGTGCCAGCATGGCGACGCTTTCACGGGCATTGATCTGCAACGCGGCGATCAGTTGGCGGTCGATTTCATCGAGGACAGGCAAGGGCAGCTCCGGTGCGGACGGATAGGGGGCATATGTTACAGGCTTGCGTCAGCCAACAGACAGCGGGCAAACAGTTGCGGCACGGGCAGGTTGCGGTGGTTGTAGCGACTGAGCAGGATGATCTCCCGGTAAAAGGTCAGATGGCCTAGCGGGATAATTCGTACCTGGGGCGAGCGTTCGAGCCACAGCCCCGCCTGAGGAATCAGCGACACCCCCAGGCCACACTCGACCATCTTGACGATGGCTTCCAGCTCATCCAACTCTAGCGCCACCTGCACCTCGAGTTTCTGCTCGCGCAGAAACCGGCTGACCAATCGACCGCCAAACGACGCCCGGTCGTAGCGCACATGGGGCTGGCTGCCGAGCAACTGCAAGGGGTCATCGCCTGCCAGTGCATGCGGCACGATCAGCGCAAAAGGCTCCTTGCGCAGCACCTGTACGTGCAGCTCCTTAGGCAAGTCAAAAGGCGGTCGAATGATAATCGCCGAGTCCAGCTCGCCGGCGTCCACCTGGCTCAGCAATTCCAGGGACACGCCGGGCACCAACTTGCATTCCACGGTCGGCGCGGCCTGACGTAACCGGACCAGGGCCTGGGGCAACAACCCGGTCTGCGCAGTGCCGATCGCCCCGACTTTCAGCTCGCCCCGGTATTCATTGGCATCCACCGGCACTGCCATGCGGTTGAACGTCTCCAGAATCTCCTTGGCCAGCGGCAAGGCGCGAACGCCTGCGGCATTCAGCGTAGCCTGGCGCCCGGTGCGGTCGAACAACGCCACCCCGAGCGCCTGCTCCAGTTGACGAATCTGCGCACTGACCGCCGATTGCGTCAGCCCGATATGCATGCCCGTCGCGGCGAACGTACCGTGGCGCGTTACCGCGATAAAGGTCTTCAATTCACGCAGCATGGGCGCCTCAACTCATCGAAATTATTTGAGCTCGGCGCAAAAACTATCGTCTTTTCATCGCCAGCAGCAAGGCTAAACTCAAGCCTCTCCACGATCCGCAGAGGTTTGACCTGATGACACTGGCACCTTTTCACTTGGCCATTCCGGTATTCGACCTGGCCGCTGCCCGGCATTTCTACGCTGACGTGTTCGGCCTGCAAGAGGGGCGCTCCAGCGAGCACTGGGTCGACTTCAACTTCTTCGGCCATCAACTGGTGATTCATGAACACCCCAAAACAGCCTCCCAGGCTGCGGCGCACACCAATGCTGTCGACGGCCACGACGTCCCCGTGCCGCATTTCGGCGTGGTATTGAGCTGGGACGACTGGCATGCGCTGGCGGCGCGCTTGCAGGCACGGCAGACCGCGTTCGTGCTGGAACCGCACATTCGCTTCAAAGGCCAGGTGGGGGAGCAGGCGACACTGTTTTTGTTTGACCCCTGCGGAAACGCGTTGGAGTTCAAGGCGTTCCGGGATATTGGGCAGTTGTTTGCGACGTGAGCCTGAGGGCGAGGGCGCTGGCTAAAACGGCAGCGACAGACACACAAAAGCCGCGCAATGCGCGGCTTTGGAGTTGGTGGGCCCACACGGACTTGAACCGTGGACCAAAGGATTATGAGCCCGAATAAAAGCCCAGTCTCCATTCGGAAAACCCCGTAAATCCTAGGTTTTATCGTGCTTTTGTTCATATGTGCCGAATAGGTTTACGGCTGGTGTGGACGCTTTGTGGACGGCCATCTGTACCGTCCATTGCACTTCTTTGCAAAACCTCTCACACCGTGCAATTACCATTACCCCATGACGCCCCACGGCCGGCCTGGCCTGGAGCCTTGATTGCACCACCCTGATGGTTTGCACAAAAAACCAACGCAAAGCCCGTCGGCGGGAGGGGGATAAGTGCTTTTTCGTCGCGCTTTTTCTTGGGCAGTAAACTTTTACGTCTCGCAAAGGGTTTTCGTGTGTATGGTGTGTATTCAGCCTTGATCACCATGTAGATCGTGTGTACCATACACAACATAAGAGCATAGGGAGGGGACTGATGCGAAGTCGAGATGTAATTGAGTTGATAGAAGCGGATGGGTGGTTTGAAGTGGCGGTAAAGGGAAGTCACCACCAGTTCAAACACCCAACCAAAAAAGGCCGGGTGACGGTTCCCCACCCCAAGTCTGAAATAGCTAAAGGAACGCTGCACAACATACTGAAAACCGCCGGCCTCAAGTGAGGGCGGTTTTACCATCGAAGGCCCTTGTAAGGGCCTCGGTGAGGCGGTACTGGGCGACTGATGGTCTTTACGGAGGCCTTCAAACCTACAGATACTGAATCTCAAGCGCTCTGAGTAACAGGCGCTTTAATTCTCAAGGGAGAATTACGTAAATGAAATTTCCAGTCGTAATACATAAAGACGCTGATTCTGATTTTAGTGTGACCGTACCCGACGTGGCTGGATGCTTCTCCGCTGGTAGCACCTTCTCGGAAGCGCTTGAAAATGTACACGAGGCACTGGCGCTGCACCTGGAAGGGCTCGTCGCAGATGACGAAGCCTTGCCTCAAGCGCAAGAAGTAGACGCTCACTTGGATAATCCTGATTACGCTGGTGGCGTGTGGGCAGTGGTCGACTTCGATTTGACCCCGTATCTGGGCAAATCGGTGAGATTTAATGCCTCGCTGCCTGAGCATCTGTTGAATCGGATTGATGAAAAAGTACAGAAGGATCATCGCTACGCATCACGATCAGGCTTTCTGGCCACTGCCGCGTTGCGGGAGCTGTGCGCTTAATTAATTGAAACGACTGAAAGGGCGCCAATCGGCGCCCTTTGTCTTTCTATGGCTGATGGGAACGCAAGGGCTGGTTGGCCTTCGCTGATAACAGTTAGGTTTGTTGGACGATTCGAAGCAAACGAACGACCCAGTAAGCCGTTTGCATGGGTATGGCTCGAAAGTTGTGCGTTCATCTGTTGCTCCAAGTCGAGCAGATCACACACCACCTGAAAGATGTTCACGCTCTCAGATCCGACATGATTTTTTGGTGCATGCATCTGCAGACTGACCCCCGCTACGCTCTTACGCAGCCCCTCAATCCTGTCCTCCATATCCCCACCCACCGTGGCGTTGCGTTTTTGCCCCACCACCAAGTTCAAGTCCGGCCAGTCGCTTGGTGCAGATCATCCACCGCCGCTAGGCTTGCAGCTCCAGGTATTGGAATGGAAAGGTTGAGCACTATATGGAGATACACGCTTTCCTATTGAGGGCGTTGAACCCCACCTATCAGGATCTCCAGATAGGGTGATGTGGACGTTTTGTGGACGGTAGTGCCTTTATGAAATTTCCTGGCTGAAGATTTTGCATCTTAAAAAACGACAAAAGCCGCGCAATGCGCGGCTTTCGAATTGGTGGGCCCACACGGACTTGAACCGTGGACCAAAGGATTATGAGTCCTCTGCTCTGACCAACTGAGCTATAGGCCCTTAACAGGTCGCGGATTATAGCGATGGTTTCTCCGCTGTGCTATCCGAAAAATCCTGAACCCTCATACGAAGAAACGTCGCGGCAAAAAGCTCCGGGGGCAGGGGCAGGCTGACGATGTAGCCTTGCATCTGTTCGCAGCCCTCGGCGGCGAGGAAGGTTTGTTGGGCGGGGGTCTCTACGCCTTCGGCGATGATGGTGAATTGCATGCTGTGGCCCAGGGCAATGATGGCGCGCACGATCGCCACGTCGTGGGGGTCGTCGGGCAGGCCGCGGATGAAGGATTGGTCGATTTTCAGGAAGTCCAGGGGCAGGCGCTTGAGGTAGCTGAGGGATGAATAGCCGGTGCCGAAATCATCGATCGCCAGTTGTACGCCCAGGCGTTTGAGTTGGTGCAGCACGTCCAGCGCTTCTTCGGCCTGGCTCATGATGAAGTTTTCGGTGATCTCCAGTTGCAGGCAGCCGGGTTCGAGGCGGTAATCGCGCAGTAGCTGTTCGATGCGTGACAGCAGGTTGGGCTGGCGCAGTTGTGCGCCGGCGAGGTTGACTGACAGCGGGCCGAAGTGATCGAACACGGTTTGCCAGGCGTGCATTTGTTGGCAGGCCTGTTCCAGGACCCAATCGCCGATCTGCAGGATCATGCCGTTCTCTTCGGCCAGGGCGATGAAGTGTTCGGGCGGTACGTCGCCGAAGGTCGGGTGGTGCCAGCGGATCAGCGCTTCGGCGCCGATCAGTTCCTGGGTCTCCAGGCTCCGTTTGGGTTGGTAATACAGGCTCAGCTCATCGCGTTCGATGGCCCGGCGCAGTTCATGTTCCAGCGCCACGCGTTCTTTGGCCTGGGCGGTCAGGTCGCGGGTGTAGCCTTCGACGCGGTTGCGGCCCTTGGCCTTGGAGCGGTACATCGCGGCGTCGGCGTTTTTGACCAGGGTGGCGACGTCCATGCCGTCCTGGGGGTACAGGCTGGTGCCGATGCTGGCGCTGATAAAAAACTCGTGCTCACCCGCCTGGAACGGCGGGGTGAAGCAGGCCAGCAGTTTATTGGCCAGGTGCTGGGCGTCGCTGGCTTGCTGCAGGCCGGGCAGGAGGATGATGAATTCGTCGCCGCCCAGGCGGGCGACGGTGTCGATGTCGCGCAGTTGCTCCTTGAGGCGCACGGCGATGTTCTGGAGCAGCAGATCGCCGATCGGGTGGCCGAGGCTGTCGTTGATGTGTTTGAAGCGATCCAGGTCGAGGAACAGCACGGCGCCCTGGTGGCCGCTCTCCTGTTGATTGTTGAGCGCGGCCTGTAGCCGGTTTTCAAACAGGGTGCGGTTGGGCAGGCCGGTCAGCGGGTCGTGATGGGCCTGGTAGTCGAGGCGGGCCTGGGCGTGTTTGAGGCTGGAGATGTCGGCAAACACCGCGACGAAGTGCGTGATCGCCTGGTCGCGGTTGCGCACGGCGCTGATGGTCAGCCAACTGGGGTAGACCTCGCCGTTCTTGCGACGGTTGGAGATCTCGCCCTGCCAATGCCCGTGAGTGGTCAACTGGTGCCACATCGCGGCATAGAATGCGCTGTCATGCAGGCCGGAGGCGAGCAGGCGCGGGGTGTGGCCGAGGGCTTCGGCTTCGCTGTAGCCGGTGATCTCGCTGAAGGCGCGGTTCACGGCGCTGATGTTTTGCCGGGTGTCGGTGATCAACACGCCTTCGGCGGTGCTTTCGAAGACGGTGGCGGCCTGTTGCAGTTTTTCCTGCATCTGTTGGCGCTCGGTAATGTCCCGGGCGATGGTCAGCATGCAGTCGTCATCGCCGATGGGCAGCGGACGGCTGGACAACTCGCACAGCCGGATCTGCCCGTCGCTGCGGCGGATATGGCAGATGAAATCGCGGACAAACCCGTCGCGTTGCAGCAGCTCCAGCATGTGTTTGCGTTCGTTGAGGTCGACCCAGATGCCCAGGTCCAGGGTTGACTGGTCGAGGGTACTCACGCTGGCGATGCCGGTAATGCGGCTGAACCCTTCGTTGACCTCGATCAGTTGGCCATCGCTCTGACGGCTCAAAAGCAAACCGTCGGGCGAGGCATGGAAGGCCTTGGCGAATTTCTCTTCGGAGGTTTGCAGCTGTTGCTGGGTTTCCTTGAGCTGGGTGATGTCTCGCACCACAATTACCAGGGCTTCGGTCGTGTCGAGTTGGAACGGTTCGGCGGAAATCAGCCCGGTAAAGGCTTGGCCGTTGCTGCGCAGAAAGCGCATTTCCAGGTTGCGGATGCTGGTGGTCTGCAGCCGTTGCAGCAGGTCCGGGCCGATGCCCGGGATACCCCAGATATTCAGCGAAGTAGCGGTTTTACCGATCACGTCTTCGGCCTTCAGGCCCACCTGGTCCTCAAACGCTTTGTTGACCTCCAACAGGCAGCCGTCGGACATTCGTGCGATCACCAGAATGTCTGGGCACTGTTGGAACACCGAGGCAAATTTTTGCTCGGACAATTGCAGCGCCTCTTCCGTGCGCTTGGCGTCACTGATGTCGATCATCAAGCCACGGAGTACCGGTTCATGGCCGTGTTCGATCAGGCTGACAATGTCGCGTACCCACAGGCAACGGCCGTCGGCGGTGATCACCCGGTAATCGACGCTGTGATCACGGCTGGCGCGGGTTTCGCGGTAGCAATAGGCTTCGGTGCGCGTCAGGTCGGCGGGGTGAATGATGCTGCGCCAGAAGCCTGGAATCAGCCAATGGGCGCGGGGGTAACCGAGCAGTTCTTCGGCATGCGGCGACACGTAACTGTAGGTGAAATCGCTAATGCTGGCTTCCCAGGCGATGGCGGACAAGCTCTCCACCAGGCCGCGATAGTGATATTCGCTGCTGCGCAATTCCTGCTCGAGGGCGACGCGGCGGGAAATTTCCGAACTGAGCCGACGATTGATCCGAATCACGACGACCAATACGCTGCTCAGCAGCAGTATCGTGGGCAGGCCATACGTCAGCAGATCCGTCCAGAACGTGCGGTGATCGGTGAGGCTGCCGACCCAGTGTCGCTGGATCGCTTGCGTTTCGTCCGGGCTGAGGTCGGCGAGGACCTTGTCCAGAATCCCTACCAGCATTTTGTTTTCACGAGGCACGCCCATCGCCAGTTGGTAGCGGTAGGGCGTTTCACCGCTGACGTACAAGCCATCGAGCTTGAGTTGGCGCAGGCTCCATACGCTCGAAGCCAGGTCGCCGACTACTGCGTCCACTTCATCGGTGGCCAGCGCCTGCAGGGTCGAGCTGACATTCGGCAAGGCCACCAGGTTGAGGTCGGGGTGGTGGGTGCGCAGCAATTCATGGGGCGCGTAGTTTTCCACCACGGCAATCTTCAACCCATAGAGGTCCTTCAGGTTGTGCGGTTGCGCACCGCCTTCATGGGCGAGGATGACGATGGGGAAGTCCAGGTAAGGCCGCGTGAACGCCATGTAGGCCTGGCGCTCGGGGGTGGACATGATGCCCGGCAGCAGGTCGAGCTGGTTGTTGCGGGCCTGTTCGAGGACGGCGCTCCAGTTCACCGGCTCGATCAGCTTGATCCGGACGCCCAGGCGGTCTTGGATCAGGCGCACGTAATCCGCCGCCAAGCCTTGGTAGCGTCCGTTCTCGTCGCGGTATTCGAAGGGCGGCCAGGAGGCATCCACCCCCAGGCGCAGCTCCTGATGGTCCGCCAACCAGCCACGCTCATCCTCCGTGAGAGTCAAGGCGCCAGCCGTTGCGGTCCAGGTCAGCAGCGACAGCAAAAGCACGGTCGGCAATCTGGGCATAACGGTCTCGTTATGGCACGGGGAATGTTTCGAGTGTAGACGGGCATTGCGGGGGAGGGAGGGCGCAGCGGTGAATCTATAAAAAGTAATCGGTAGAAAGCAAAACCCCCGGCCTGGGCCGGGGGTTCTGGGATCACTCGTCGAGGAAGGAGCGCAGATGCTCGCTTCGCGTCGGGTGACGCAACTTGCGCAGCGCCTTGGCTTCGATCTGACGGATCCGCTCGCGGGTCACGTCAAACTGTTTACCGACTTCCTCAAGGGTGTGGTCGGTATTCATGTCGATGCCGAAACGCATGCGCAGTACCTTGGCTTCACGGGCAGTGAGGCCGGACAGTACGTCGCGGGTCGCTTCTTTAAGGCTCTCAACGGTGGCTACATCGATTGGCGACTGCATGGTCGAGTCTTCGATGAAGTCGCCCAGATGGGAGTCTTCGTCATCACCGATCGGGGTTTCCATGGAGATCGGCTCTTTAGCGATCTTCAATACCTTGCGGATTTTATCCTCAGGCATTTCCATGCGTTCGCCCAGCTCTTCCGGGGTCGGTTCGCGACCCATTTCCTGCAACATCTGCCGGGAAATACGGTTGAGCTTGTTGATCGTCTCGATCATGTGCACCGGAATACGGATGGTGCGGGCCTGGTCGGCGATCGAGCGAGTGATCGCCTGACGGATCCACCAG
>LNAP01000189.1_pt1 | contig 67096 bp, 56 predicted proteins | sample 602601 | NCBI WGS metagenome assembly LNAP01 (sample SAMN02440304, study PRJNA202911) | soil metagenome | biome: Subtropical and temperate rainforests or woodlands; isolation source: soil samples (1 kg each in a 20% v/v slurry with milli Q water) were... ...
GTGCCTGCACGATGGCAGGTGTCATCGTCAACAGGCACGCAATCAGACAACTCTGCAATAGTTCGCGTTTCATGGGTATATCCTCAATGAACAGATGCGAGGAAAACCCGAGACAAGCGGGTTTGTTCCGGGTTCAGTTCTATTCAGGATCAGCTCACGCGAAAGGACAGACAGCGATCCACGGATGCGCCACCCGGACTTGGCATCTGCGGCGACGATCGTTGCGGATCTAGCTTGAGCAATGAGACCAGCTTCCCCATTGCAGCGGCATTGGTCGAACGAAAAGCTCCATTCCTCTTTGTGACCGGCCATGCCGAAGCTTTTCTGCCGACAGAGATGAAGGACAAGCTCCTGCTCTCAAAGCCTCTCGATATCGACGTCCTCGGAGAAAATCTCGAGACGCTCCTGGAAACCGAAGGTGGCGACTGACCTACCTCGCCTCACACCTATGCCATCAGATGATCGGCATGCCGCCCGTCACCGCAATTGTGGCGCCCGAAACATAGCTCGCCTCGTCGCTTGCCAGCATGACATAGACCGGCGCCAATTCGCGCGGTTGAGCGGGGCGTTTGAAAGGCACCTGCTCGCCGAAATGCCGGACTTTCTCTGGCGGCATCGTAGAGGGAATGAGCGGCGTCCAGACAGGTCCCGGCGCGACGGCGTTCACACGAATGCCTTTTTCGGCCAGCAACTGGGCAAGTCCGCCGGTAAAATTCTGGATCGCGCCCTTCGTGGTCGCATAAGCAAGAAGCTGAGGGCTGGGCTTATCGGCATTGATCGAAGCCGTATTGATGATGGCACTTCCCTCCTGCATGTGGGGAATCGCTGCCTTGGTGATATAAAACATGGCGGAAATGTTCGTCGCGAAGGTCAGATCCCATTCCTCATCCGAGATCTCCTCGATGGAAGAGAAGCTCATCTGATGCGCGGCGTTGTTGACCAGAATATCGATCCGACCGAGCGCATCAATCGCTTCCTTCACCAATTGCCGGCAATGGGCCGCTTCGGAAATATCTCCGGGCACGATAACGCACTGCCGCCCGGCTGCTTCGACCAACCGTTTCGTCTCCTCGGCATCTTTATGCTCGTTGAGATAAGAGACGACGATATCGGCCCCTTCGCGCGCATAAGCCAGGGCAACCGCCCGCCCGATGCCGGAATCAGCGCCCGTAATTACTGCTTTCTTATCCTTGAGCCGCCCACTTCCCTGATAACTTTTCTCGCCGTGATCAGGCACCGGATTCATCGCATCACTGATGCCTGGAACGGCCTGACGCTGGGTTTCGAAAGGCGGCTTCGGAAACTTTTCTTGCATGGGATAGTCCTTGCAGCTGAGCCACGCGTTTCGCCGGGCTCAAATTTATTCGATTATTCGATAAAGCGGAGACGTCGATCCGCGTGGAGGGGAATCAACGCGACATTTGCGGAGAAGAAAGACGGCGTCTCCACTCCACTAACTAAGGCGGAGAGCAACGGTTCCGTGGGAGACGCTCGGAGTATTTCGGCGTGTGAGTGCCCACCTAGGACAATCATCCAATGCTTTTTCAATCAGCGTCCTTTTCAATCTCAACCGGCAAGGACGAAGGACCGAGGGCCCCGCAACCACCGAAGAGGATAAATGTTCCCTCATATTAAAAAAATTTTGCCTCCCGCTAGACGAGATAACTGCCCATGAAGCGCTTGCGCACCGTCAGATTCGCGATACTGTTCGTCGATCGATTTGCCACGGTACCTGCTGGTGGAAGGGGATAGCGCCAGCACACGACACATATGGGAAATATCATGACAGGGAAGGAAAATTCGATGCTGCCGCAGATATTGACGGAGCATGAGGAGGACATTCTTTCGGAATGGCTGAAGCATCTAGCCCGCAGCACAAAATCAGCGGCCGGACGTATCAATGAAGCCGATTTGAAATCGCAATGTCGCGACTTTCTGACGACGCTGCGCATAGCGGTCTCGGAGGGCGGGACCGACGACATCCGTGCCGGTAGTTTTCAGAAACTGCGCGACATGCTCAATAACATTTCGAGGTCGCGAGCAATTCAAGGCTTTACGCCGGCCGAAACCGCGAACTTCGTTTTTTCACTGAAACAGCCGGTATTCGAACGGCTCAAAAAGGAAAAGGCGACAGATGAAAACGCGGCTTTCGGTGCGCTGGTCGACAATCTTGGTCTGTATTCCATGGAGGTCTACCAGAAAAGCCGAGAGGAGGTGATCCGGCGTCAACAACAGGAAATCTCAGAGCTATCGACGCCGGTCGTCAAGCTTTGGGACGGCATCCTGGCCCTGCCACTGATCGGTACCCTGGATAGCAACCGCACCCAGGTCGTCATGGAAAACCTTTTGCAGAGCATCGTGCAGCAGACGGCAGAGATCGCCATCATCGACATCACCGGCGTTCCCACCGTCGACACGTTGGTCGCGCAGCATCTATTGAAGACCGTGGCCGCCGCGCGGTTAATGGGGGCGGATTGCATCATCAGCGGTATCCGGCCGCAAATAGCACAGACCATGGTGCATCTCGGGGTCGAACTGAACGTCGTCTCCAAGGCGTCTCTTGCCGACGCCTTTGCCCTGGCATTGCACCGAACCGGCCGGATGGTGACGCGGACGAAGAGCGCTTCATCCTCGATCATTTCGGAAATGCAAGGGAAGCCAGGCGGCATGGGGACTTGAACCATGGATCGCATTCCCATTCTTCAGATGGGCCGGGCCTTGCTGATCACCATCCAGGTCGATATGCATGACAGTCTGGCGATGGCTCTTGAAGAGGATCTTACGACAAAGATCGCATCAACGAACGCCAAAGGTGTCTTGATCGATATCTCATCGCTGGAAATCGTCGACAGCTTCATCGGCCGCATGCTGGACAATATCGCGGCGGTGTCACGCATGATGGATGCAGAGACCGTTGTCGTCGGCATGCGGCCGGCTGTGGCAATCACCCTGGTCGAACTCGGCCTCTCCCTCTCAGGTGTCAAGACGGCGCTCAACGTCGATCGAGGCATGTCGTTGATCCAGAAAAGATTGCACGATTATGAGCTCGACGATGATAGCCAGCCGGAGTGAGGTTCTGGCTATCGGCAGCGCAGACGATGTTGTCCGTGTCAGGCAGGTCGTCCGGACCAAAGCGATCGAAATCGGTCTCAGCCTCGTTGATCAGACAAAAATCGTTACCGCCGCCAGCGAAATCGCTCGCAATACGCTCGCTTACGGTGGGGGTGGGACGGCGACCGTTGAGGTTCTAGAAAATGGGGAACGGAAAGGCCTGCGTGTGGTTTTTGAAGACCAGGGTCCCGGCATCGCCGATCTGGAACGTGCGCTGAGTGATGGATACACAACTGGAAAGGGTCTCGGCTTGGGCCTCGGCGGCGCCAAGCGCTTGTCGAGCGAATTCGATATTCGATCGACACTGGGCAAGGGAACGCGCGTCATGATCTCTCGGTGGAAATGATCGGTGGAAATGAAACGTGCAGATCTTTCAAATTCAGGACAGCTCCCAGATTGCCGACGCGCGGCGCGATATCCTGTCTCTTGCCGGGCGCATCGGATTTAGCGAGGCCGAGCGAGGGCGTGTGGGCATCGTCGCAACGGAACTTGCCACCAATCTCATCAAGCATGGCGGCGGCGGCGCCTTGATGGTCGACACGACCATGACGAACACGGGTAACATGCTTGAGTGCATCTCCGCCGATTCCGGGCGTGGTATGAACAATATCGCCGCCTGCCTCGAAGACGGCTATTCGACCGCTGGCAGCCCGGGGACCGGCCTCGGCGCCATTCTGCGTCAGGCCAATTTCGTGGACATCTATTCCCGGCCGGGCGGCGGGACGGTGGTTCTGACACGTCTCTTACCGGGGCTGGCACCGGTATTGCGGGACGGCAACGTCTATCCTCTGTTCAATCCTGACGTGCAGGAGACCAGCTGGGGCGCGGTCTGCATAGCAAAACCGGGGGAAGAGGTCAGCGGAGATAGCTGGCAGGTGCGACAGCGGGATGACGGCTTGATCATGCTGGCGGTTGACGGTCTGGGACATGGAACCTCGGCTGCCGAAGCCGCCCGTGCCGCATTGCAACTCTTCGATAAGTCCTACGAACGCCCGCCGGTTGAAATCCTGGAGCGTATGCATGCCGGGATGCGCCATACGCGAGGTGCCGCCGTCGCCATTGCCTTGCTCGACCATGCGTCGCAGACCCTGCATGTTGCCGGTATCGGCAATATCGCCGGTACATTGGCGACCAAGGAAGGCAGTCGGCGGCTGATCTCCCACAACGGCACCGTCGGACATTCCATGCGCAAGGCGCAGCAGACCTCCTACCCCTATCGCTCCCAACCGACCGTTATTTTAACCTCTGACGGATTGAGTACGTCCTGGACGATGGACCGCTATCCGGGCCTGCTCGACCACCATCCCAGCACGATCGCCGCGGTTTTATATTGGGATCTCAAGCGCAGTACGGATGATGCCACCGCCCTCGTCGCCAGGTTGATATGAGATGACAAGGCAGGATGCCGATTTTGTTCTAGCCGATCTGACCATTGAGCAGGATAGCGATGTGGTCCTGGTACGCCAGCGAGCGCATCAATTGGCGAAACTGCTCGGTTTTGACAAACAGGACCAGACGCGGATCGCCACGGCGATATCGGAGATCGCCCGCAATGCCCTGATACATGGCCGCGGCGGAAGGACCATCTTCGCGCTGGAAACGGCAGGATCGGAGCAACGTTTTGTCACCCGTGTCGACGATGAGGGCCCGGGAATCGCCGATCTCGACGCGGTCCTGGAGGGACGACATCGGACATCCGTCGGCACGCCCTTCGGCATCTCCGCGGCAAGGCGTTTGATGGACAGCGTCGATATCAGCACGCGGCCTACAGAAGGAACCCATGTGACCCTGGTACGGCGTCTGCCGCGCGGCAAGAGATTTACCGCGCAGGATCTGCCCAGCGTCGCGGCGAAACTCGCGACAACGGCGACCACTGACCAGCTTGTTCAGTTGCGGGAGCAGAACCGCGAAGTGACCGAGAGCTTCGACGAGGTCCGCAGTCGCCAAGCGGAACTGGAACGGTTGAACGCGGAACTTGAGGATACCAACCGCGGCGTCGTCGCACTTTATTCGGAACTGGATGACAAGGCCGAGCAACTCAACCGGGCCAGCGAGTTGAAATCCCGCTTTCTATCCAATATGGGCCATGAATTCCGCACGCCGCTGAATTCGATTCTGGCCTTGACCGGTCTGCTTCTCGATGAAGCGGACGGCAAATTGTCATCCGAGCAGCAACGTCAAGTGACTTTCATCCGCACGGCGGCCGCGAATCTCACCGAACTGGTCAACGACCTTCTGGACCTTGCAAAGGTCGAATCCGGCAATGTGGATGTCCGGCCCAGGAAGTTTACCGTCAACGAGTTGTTCGGTGGCTTGCGCGGCATGTTGAAGCCACTGCTGATCAACGATCAGGTCAATCTCGTTTTTGAGGAAGCGCGGGATTTGCCGGAACTTGAGACCGATATGGGCAAGTTGTCGCAAATCCTGCGCAACTTCATTTCCAACGCCTTGAAGTTCACGGAGCACGGAGAGGTACGTGCCATGGCACGCCTGGCGCAGGATCGAACGCGGATTGAATTCGCCGTCCGCGACACGGGCATCGGCATCGCTCCCGAGAATCACGAAGCGGTTTTCGATGAATTCATTCAGGTCGAGAATCCGCTGCAAACCCGATATAAGGGCACTGGGTTGGGGCTGCCGTTATCGAAGAGACTGGCCGAATTGCTTGGGGGCAAGGTCACCCTGGAGAGCGTCTTGGGCCAGGGCTCCACATTTACCGCGTCGATTCCGCCCTATTTCAATCATCAGGATTCAGTCATAGAGCCGACGCCGCCAAAGCCGGATATCACACCTAAATTCGCCAGTCGCCACCTTGTCATCATCGACGACGAGGAAGCCTTCCGCTACGTGCTGCGGCAGCTCATGTCCGGGTTTTCCTTCCAGATATCGGAAGCCGCCGATGGGACGGCCGGTCTGGACCTCATCCGTCGCGAAAAACCAGATGCCGTCTTCCTCGACTTGCAGATGCCAAAACTTGATGGCTATGGCGTCCTGGAAGCGATGGCTCACGATCGGGAATTGTGTCGGATTCCTGTCGTAATCTGTACATCTTCGGTGCTGGGTCAATCCGAGCATGATAAGCTCGCCGCTGCCGAGGTGGTTTTGCCCAAGCATACGCTGGCGCGCGACACCGTGACGGGTATTTTGGAGCAACTCCATTTGATCTCGGCCACTGGATCACGGAGTTGATGCCATGAGCCAGCTTAAATATTCGTCGAATCCACCCAATCAGTCAGGTCCCGCCGTGGAAGCCGCGAACATTCTTATTTTGAATGTCGATGACACGGAAGCCCTCCGCTACGCCAAGACGCGGATCTTGCTGCGTGCCGGCTATCAGGTCGAAGAGGCCGCGACCGGCGCCGGTGCGTTGGAAAAAGTCATTTCCCTCAGACCCAGCCTCGTGCTGCTGGATGTGAATCTACCGGATATCAGCGGCATCGATCTGGCCCGCCAGTTGAAAGAGGAGTTTCCGGCCATTCTGGTTTTGCAGACTTCGGCCACCTTCGTCACCGGCGCCGATCGCATTGCCGGTCTCGATAGCGGCGCCGACGCCTATTTGACGCAGCCCGTCGAGCCTGACGAACTGGTCGCCGCGGTACGGGCGTTGCTGCGCATGCGGGCGGCCGAAGAGGGATTGCGCCAGGCCAATGAGCTGCTGGAAAGGCGGGTCGAGGAACGGACCAGGGAATTGGCAATCCGGACAATAGAGCTTGAAGAACGCACCAAGGAATTGGAGGAGCTGAATCGCCGCCTGCGCCACGAAAGTGAAGAGCGCTCGAAGGTAGAGGCAGCGTTGCGGCAAAGCCAGAAGATGGAAGCGCTTGGCCAGTTGACGGGCGGCATCGCGCATGATTTCAACAATCTGCTCGGTGCGATCACCAGCAGCTTGCAGCTCATGCAGCGCCGGATCAAAGCCGGCAGATATGACGTCAACCATTACATCGACACGGCTCTCTCCGGTTCGGAGCGCGCGGCAAAATTGACGAGCCGCCTCCTGACCTTTTCGCGGCAGCAAGCGCTTTCGCTGGCACCGCTCGATGTAAACGAGTTGGTCGGAAGCCTGACAGATCTGTTGAAACGCACGATGGGCGAGCAAATCCGTATCGAATTCGATCTACAGGCAAACCCGGCCTATGTGCAATGCGATGAAAACCAGCTGGAGAACGCATTGCTGAATCTCGCCATCAACGCTCGCGATGCCATGCCGGCCGGCGGTGATTTCCGCATCGAGACGCGCAACGAGACAATCAGCACCGGCATCGCGTTGGATTTCGGGGATTTGCAGCCGGGTGACTATGTCACGTTATCGGTCATCGACACGGGCACCGGGATGACGCCGACAATCAAGGAACGCGCCATGGAGCCGTTTTTCACGACCAAACCTATCGGCCAGGGAACCGGGCTTGGCCTCAGCATGATTTACGGCTTGATGTCGCAATGTGGTGGGGCCCTTACACTGGAGAGCGAAGTGGGAAAAGGCACCAATATCAAACTCTATTTGGCGCGCAACGACGAGCCGCATCAGCCCGATCGGACACCATCCGACGATTCGGGACAACAAACGAGAATGCCGGCCACCGTCTTGATTGCGGAAGACGAAGAGCTCATTCGCATGATGATGGTCGAGATATTACAGGATGAGCAATATCGGGTGCTGGAGGCCAATGACGGCGAATCCGCACTGGAGCATATCAAGCGCGGTGAAAAGATAACGCTGCTGATCACCGATATCGGCCTGCCGGGGACCAACGGGCGGCAACTTGTCGAGGCCGCAAGACAAATCATCCCCAATCTCAAGCTGCTTTTCGTCACGGGCTATTCCCGGGATATTCTCCGACGCCGAATGATTGAAAACGGAGAAAATGATACAGATTGGATTGCCGAGGTCCCGATCCTCCGGAAACCATTCGACCTCAGCTCGTTTACCGAAAAGGTAAACGCGATCTTACGTGAAAGCTGAAACCTCGATCTCCTCAGGCAGAATGACCCAAGGCTCACAACATGGCTCTGACGCAGCTTCCGACGGAAATGCTACGCGGCGGAAGTCGCTATGTTTTCTTCCCGGTACCGCACCAAAGCCTGCGAGATCGTCACCCGCAACATATCCGGATCAAACGGCTTCGTGACGACATAGGTCGGCTCAGGACACTCCCCCGTCAACAGTCGCTCAGGATAAGCGGTGATGAAGATAACGGGCATATCCAATGACTGCAGAATTTCTTGCACGGCAGTCAGGCCAGACCCGCCGGCACCAAGATCGATATCGGCAAGAACCAGCCCCGGTTGCCTCTGCTTGGCAAGCCTCACGGCCCCGGCCTGATCCGCCGCCACGCCGACCACGTCATGACCCATTTCCGTCGCCAGGCCGGCGATATCGAGACCGATCACCGGTTCGTCCTCGATGATCAGGATGGAAGTCGACATCTGATTATTGACGATATTCCAGGCCTCGTCCCGCAGTCCGCCGGCCAACTCGCTGGTAACATCCAGAATGAACGCCACGTCCTTGAGCGCGAAGCCCTCCAGTGTCGTCAGCAACAATACCTGCCTTGCCGTCGACGGCAGAGCACCCAGCCTGGCTCTTACAGAAAAATCCGCCAGGCTTGCCCGGCCCGACAAATCGTTGCTGTCGATTCCGACCCGCTGATAGACTTCATGAAAGAGCTTGAAGAGCTGGCGTTTGATGTCGTCATTTTCCGAAATGACGCCCTGTTGTTGAAGCAAGGCCTCCAGACACAGTCGCACATACATGTCGCCGGATTGTTGCGAGCCGAGCAAGGCACGCGCATATCTGCGAAGGTATTTAAGGTTCTGCACGATTTTATCGGATAAGTCGCCGGACATTGAGTCCCTCCCTCGCCTCGTCGATGCGGGTAGATGGAGTCTATCGCCATCATCTTTTTCTGAGGAACAAATATTGGTGATTGAACTTAATCATCGGTGGTGTGTTTTACCGCTTCTGCCACATCTGGTTAAGATCGTGGAAATACAAGAAGTTGCACCCTCGCATGGGAACTTTGGATATATCGTGAGCTCACGCCAACCGGACGACACATCTGATCCTCCCAATACGGCCAAGGAAAGGGCCGAAATATCCGATTCGTCAAAAAACACCGATCCGTCCGCGAAAGCCGATCCGTGGTTCGATAGCCAGCTGATGCAACTTTATAGCGAGGTCGCCAACGAACCTGTTCCGGAGGATTTATTGGAGCTTGTCAAGAAATTGAGACCGCCAACCCCATAGCTCGGCGCGGCAACGAAATAATCTCTGGGTGAGTCCTTGGCCGCCCAACTGGAAGCGGGAAGGTTGACAAAGAATGGATGAACCAACAATGGACGAGCGGCGATTTGATTTCTCCGCGGCGCTGTTGGAAACACTTCCGCATCTGCGTGCCTTCGCACGTTCGCTCACCCATAATCGGGATCTGGCCGACGATCTTGTTCATGACGCAGTGGCGCGCGCCTTGGCCGCCTCTCATCAGTTTACCCCCGGCACCAACTTCCGCGCCTGGATGTTCACGATCCTTCGCAACCTTTTTTACAATGAGGGAAAGAAGTGGCAGAACCGGGTCGTTCCGCTGGATGAGACGGTCCTCAAATCAGCGTCGCTCGGTACCGCCCAGGAAGCGAGTTTGGAATTTGCCGACTTCCGTCGCGCCTTCTGGCAACTCACGGCGGATCAGCGCGAGGTCCTGACACTGGTGGGTGCCGGCGGCATGACCTATGAGCAAGCCGCCGAGGTTTGCAATTGCCGCGTCGGGACGATCAAAAGCCGCGTATCCCGCGCGCGGGACCAGTTGAAGCAAATCCTCGAAAGCGATGCCGTCACCATGCCCCGCGCGGATGTCACCGAAAAGGAAGAGGACTGGTTGCTCGTGATGTCGGCAGACAAGTCCTGACGACGCGGACATCCGGATAGATAACGACGGCATGTCATCGTCTCACCACTTCTCTCGCTTTTACTTATCTCCACCTCTCGACAAATGACGAAATCGACAGTTGCGGAGCAATGGAGCCCGTAGCTGATCGATGATCCCGGGTGGTTCTGCATCCCATAAATCAACACCGCTTCAGCGCTCAGCCACGAGACGGAGCCAGGTAAAATAGCGCTACATTTGCAACAGACTGCTTCTGAAAAGGATGTTTTCGATTTGCTCGAAATAAAAATGAGCTACCATTCTCCTCAGAGTTAACTCTGCTGATCGAAATTCCTCCGTGCGTTAGGGAGGGCATTCGCCATCCCTGCTTCCAGATAATCAATCGAGACGAAACAAGTTTCGTGGGAGATTCGCTATGGCATATGATCGGGCCAAAGGTGAGAACCAGCTTGATGTCGACGAAATTCAGGGCGATATCCTGGTCGGACTGCAAAAGGATTTCGAGTGGTTCATCGGCTTTTCCATTGCTGATGTGGCGCCCTTCAAAGCCTTCCTGAAAAATCTTGCGCCGCGTATCACGACAACTCGAAAAGTTCTGGAACGGGAATTTACGATCAATCAGCAAAAGGGTATCGGCGGTCAGGATAGATTCAATTTCACCGGCATCAATATCGGCTTCACCTTCGCAGGGCTGCAAACGCTTGGGCTGACAAACCTTGCGAAAATTGAAGACAAATCGTTCAAAGACGGGCTCGCGGCAAGTTCGGCAGCTTTGGGTGATCCCGTCTCCGGTGAGGGAGCGCCACCAAACTGGCGTCTCGGCAAACCCCAGGAAAAGCTTCATGGCCTGATCATCATCACGGGGCCGACATCCGATAGCGTTGACGCCACGCTCCAGGAAGTCAAATCGCTCGCGGGAGCCAGCTTGGCGATCCTCTATTCGGAACTCGGCAAGACCCGAATGCCTCATCGCGGCCACGAACATTTCGGTTTCCTCGATGGCGTATCGCAGCCGGGTGTCCGGGGGCAGATCGATCAAGCGTTTCCGAACAGGACGTTCTTGACGCAAAGCCAGAACCCCGACGATCCGGGCCAGGGGCTGCCTGGCTCGGATTTACTCTGGCCGGGCGCATTCGTCTTTGGCTATCCGGCACAAGAGAAAGACGATATCGACAATCCCGGCCCCACCGTCGATGGCGGACTGCCCTGGATGAAGAACGGATCCTTCCTTGCCTTTCGTCGGTTGAAACAGTTGGTGCCGGAATTTAATGGTTTCGTCGATAAGACCGCAAACTCGCTCAATATGGATGCAGATCTTTTGGGTGCGCGTATGTTCGGCCGGTGGAAAAGCGGCGCACCGATGGTGACGGTACCGCTGCAGGATAACCCGGCCCTGGCAAATGACAGCCTGTTAAACAACAATTTCGAATTTTCCGCAGATGCGGCCGGGCGACGTTGTCCCTATGCGGCGCATATTCGAAAATCATACCCGAGGGATGACATCACGCCGGCAGGCAAGGCCAAGCCGACCGAATCTGAGCAGCGTGAGGCTTCCGAAGCCGACACGCAAACACATCGCATCCTCCGGCAAGGGATTCCTTTCGGCGACGAAGTTCAGGATAAAGAGAACGAGCAAGGAAAGACGCTGCAAGATCGCGGCTTGCTGTTCGTCTCATATCAGGCTTCGATTGTGAACCAATTCGAATTTATCCTGAAGCTCTGGATCAATAACCCATCCTTCCCGCCGGCAAGCGGGGGCGAGGCTGGCCATGATCCGATTCTTGGCCAGGCCGGCGGCAGCAAACGCGGGCGCAGCTTTGGCGGCGCCGTGGTCAACTATCCGGTCGGGCCCGTGGGTGCGCCCGTTGCATTGCCGAGCGACTTCATTATCCCGACGGGTGGCGGCTATTTCTTCGTACCGAGCGTGACCTCGATACGCACCGTCTTGGCCGCTTAAGTCAATACATCGGCATCCGGAAGACGAAACGCGTCTCGCTGGACGACGAGACCACGGACAGCGCGCCGCCATGAGCTCGCGCGATCTCGGAAGCAATATAGAGCCCTAAACCGAGGCCCTGCTGACCGGGGCCGATAGCGGCCCGAAAGAAGGGCTTGAACAATTCCTTGATCGTTTCCGGCGGAATCGGATCGCCGGTATTCGCCACCGACAATTCGAAAGTGTCGCCGGTGACGGAGGTCACAACGCGGATGGCGCTATCCGGTGCCCCATGTGTCAGCGCATTGGCGACCAGATTCGAGAGCAGTTGTCCGATACGGCTTCGGTCGCATTTGACCACTGCCATCTGGGCGAAATCTGCCGCGATGATGCGATCTGGATTGGCCGCGCGCAATTCGGCGATCACCTGCTCCAGCATCGGCCTGAGCAGCTCCCCGTCATTTTGCTCCAACTGCAAGCCGCTTCCCAGGCGTCCCCGCGCGAAATCCAGCACGTTATCGATCAGCTCCGACATTCGGCCGACGCTGTTTTGAACCAGATTCACCACCGCCCGGGCCTTATCGTCCAAGGGAGACCGCGACAGAATCCGCATCCCGGCATCGATGGAAGCCAGCGGATTTTTAAGATCATGGCCGAGCACCGCGATGAATTGTTCGCGCAACTCGGCACTCTGGCGTTCGCTGAAGAGATTAGCCTCGCTGGCTGCCAATTGCTGATGCGCATCGAGATGAAAGGCGATCAGATCGGCAAACAGCTTGAACATGCCGATGACCGCCGGGGTGTTCAGCCGCGCCGGCTTGGGGTCGATCGCGCAAAGCGTCCCGAAGAAGGTGCCGTCGGGCAGAATGATCGGCATCGAAATATAACTTTGGAAGCCATAGGTGGCCGGCGCCTGGTGCCCGCAGAACAGAGGATCTTCGGCGACATGATCGATGACGACCGCCTGCCGGCTGTCGCGGATCTCATTGCAGATCGTGGTTTCGATTTTCAACTCGCTACCGGCCTGCAATCCGAACGCAATCTCATCGCGTACGCCGCAGGCGATCCACCGATCCTCAGTCACCCGTGCAACGGCGGCAAACCCCATGCCGGTCGTCCGGCAGACCACTTCCAGAATCGTAGGTACTGCCTCGATCTGCGCGATAGCGGCTATGTCAGCCCGGAAATCGTCTGTCACTTGTGTACTCGGCACTGACCCAGAATATACAAACATATCGGTTTTACGCGAGGCGATCGTAGCCATAGATATATCACATGCACCAGGCAATCTTCGCGATAATGCCCGGCGGGGGACTGCTTTCCTATCAGCAAAAACCGCTGAAATCCGCCATTCTGGCCGACGACGCGCGGTGCCTGGATCACTCTCAAGCGCTGATGAATGGGTGCAAGTTAGTGGACCTCCAGGCGAAAGCATGCATTACCGAATTCTAACACAAGTACAGTTGAAGAAGGGCGCCGCGTAACGCTATGCTCTAGCATCTGTGGCAGTTGGAAGCACCGTCATTTCAATCATCGCAATTGCATCCTATCTGGCTGTTCAGCCGACACGTCAGCGACGAATAAGCAATATCGAGTAAAGAACATCCCTAATCTGATGGTGCCTATTTTAGAGCCTTGCGTTAAATGGGGCGAGACCAACTGAAGATTGCATCGGCGTCAGTCGTGATCGCTGATTACGTCGCGGGGGCCGGCTCTGCCACGACCGCGAAGGAAATCGACAATATCATTCGGCATCGCCGACATAGTCTGGCCGACAGACGAAGTTAGCTGCGATCGCATTCTGCGAACGGACATGATTTCTGCTACAGCGACCAGGGTGCTGGTTGGCAAATATCGCAGCTTCGGGATTTCAGCTTCAGCAATGGGGAAGACGATGACAGTGAACAACGCAGCAGATCTCATCACATCAACCCTGCATTCCATCGGTGTTCGCCGTATCTATGGTGTGGTCGGCGACAGTCTGAACGGAATTACTGAATCGCTTCGGCAACGCGGCGATATCAGCTGGGTCCATACCCGCCATGAGGAGGCCGCTGCATTTGCGGCCGGTGCCGAAGCGCATCTTACCGGCCAGCTGGCGGTATGCGCCGGAAGTTGCGGACCGGGCAATCTGCATCTCATCAATGGACTGTTCGACTGCCACCGCTCCCGCGTGCCGGTATTGGCGATCGCCGCGCATATCCCCAGCGGAGAAATCGGCCGCAACTACTTCCAGGAAACGCATCCGGAAAACCTGTTCCGCGAATGCAGCCATTACTGCGAACTGGTTTCCAGCCCGGAGCAGCTTCCTGGTGTTCTGGAAACCGCCATTCGCGCCGCCATCGGACGTCGCGGCGTCGCCGTCATCGTGATCCCCGGCGACGTGGCCCTTCGGCAAACCACGGCCGAACTGTCTGCCGCCGTCTCTATCGCCCTGCGGCCGCCGGTTGTGCGACCGGCTGACCGGGATCTCGATGAACTGGCCGCTCTGCTGAACGGAAGTACGCGGACGACACTCTTATGCGGCCGCGGTTGCGCCGGTGCGCATGACATGCTGCTCCGTCTCGCCGATACGCTGAAATCCCCCATCGTCCACGCCTTGGGCGGCAAGGAGCATGTCGAATACGACAATCCGTTCGACGTCGGCATGACCGGGTTGATCGGCTTCAGTTCCGGCTATCACGCCATGCGCGACTGCGAGACGCTGCTCATGCTGGGGACCGACTTTCCCTACCGGCAATTCTATCCCGCCAATGCAAGGGTCGCCCAAGTCGATCTGTTGCCGGAAAATCTGGGGCGACGGACGCGGCTCGATCTCGGCCTGGTCGGCGATGTCGCCGCGACGATCGAGGCCCTGCTGCCGCGCTTGCAGCCGAAACAGGACCGGACGCATCTCGATGACAGCCTGGCGAATTACCGCCAGGCGCGCGAGGGGCTCGACGACCTGGCGACCGGCAAGCCCGGGCGCAAACCCATCCATCCGCAATATGTCGCAAAGCTGATCAGTGATCACGCCGCCGAAGACGCGGTTTTCACCTTCGATGTCGGCACGCCAACCATTTGGGCGGCCCGATATCTGAAGATGAACGGCCATCGGCGGATGATCGGTTCGCTGGCACATGGATCCATGGCGAATGCCATGCCGCAGGCGATCGGCGCGCAGGCGGCCTATCCCGGCCGGCAGGTGATCAGCCTTTCCGGGGATGGTGGTTTCGCCATGCTGATGGGGGATTTCCTGACGCTGGTGCAGCAGAAGCTGCCGGTGAAGATCGTGGTCTTCAACAACAGCGTGCTGGGCTTCGTTGCCATGGAGATGAAAGCCTCCGGCTTCCTGGAATCCGGCACGTCGCTGACCAATCCTGATTTCGCGGCCATGGCGCGCGCCATCGGCGTTCACGCGGTCCGGGTGGAGGACCCCGGCGAGCTTGAAGCGGCGATCGTGGAGGTACTCGCCCATGACGGACCTGCCTTGCTGGATGTCGTGACCAACACCCAGGAACTGGCGATGCCGCCGAAGATCCAGCTGGAACAGGCGAAAGGCTTCAGCCTCTGGGCGCTCAAGGCCGTCATGAACGGCCGAGGCGACGAGTTGATCGAGGTGGCCAGGACCAATCTCCTCAGATGAGTTTCCCGGCCAGGCGATGCTCCGTCGACCGTTTCACTTGCTAAGGCTGTCCCACATCGACATTTTCATCAGCATGCCCTTCCTTGATGACGACATCCATCGCGGCAAGGGTGCGCCCATCCCGCGCGGTCAGGCCTAGCCGGCGGAGCGGCTCGTTCTTTTTCTTGTCTACCATGACCAGCATCGGTTCGCCCGGCGAGAAGAGATTATCCTCGCCCCATTGACGCAGAGCGACGAGTACGACCCGCAGCTGCAACCCCTTCTTCGTCAGATGATATTCCTTATAAGCGCTGCCATCCGATGCGGGACGCAGTTCGAGGATATCATCGGCCACCATCTTCCTGAGACGGCGGCTGAGGATATTCTTGGCGAGACCCAAGTTTCTTTGAAAATCTCCAAAGCGCCGTGCCCCATTAAAGGCGTCCCGGACGATAAGTAATGTCCACCAATCCCCGATCGCATCCAACGACCGGGCCACCGGGCAGTTAGCATTGCCCATACTTGTGCGACGCATGTCACAAACCCCTCAGTTATCTGATGCGCATCGCCCGCAGCCCTTGACTCGTCTCGTTTGGCCCATTACCTGGTAGCATGATTAAACCAGATATGTTGGCCCTGTGTCAAATCCGACGGTCGGCTTAATGGATATTCATGGGCATACACCGTTATTTTATAGGCATATACCCCTATTAGAGGATTAAAGGGATGTGGCTGGTCAATGTGGCCCTTCGGCGGCCCTACACGTTCATCGTGCTGGCTTTGCTGCTGCTCATTCTTGGCCCGCTTACGGTCCTGCGGACCCCCACGGATATCTTCCCCAATATCGGCATCCCTGTTATCAGCGTCATCTGGACCTATAGCGGGCTTCCTCCCCAAGAAATGAGCGATCGCATCACGGGCAGTTTCGAGCGTGTTTCTCTCGCGACAGTGAACGATATCGATCATATCGAATCACAATCGCTGAATGGCCTCGCGGTCCTCAAATTCTTCTTCCACGCTGGCACGAATGTCGATCTTTCAATGAGCCAGGTGACTGCCGTCGCCCAGGCCTGGCTGAAGCAGTTGCCACCCGGCATCACGCCGCCTTTGATCCTCGCCTATAATGCGTCCAGCGTTCCCATCATCCAGCTCGCTCTATCAAGCCGGACAATCGCCGAACAAGGACTTTACGACCTCGCCAATAACTTCGTCCGCACGCAACTTGCCGGCGTCGAGGGCGCCTCGATCCCTTATCCTTATGGTGGACGGCAGCGCCAGGTGCAGGTCGATCTCGACCAGCGGCTGATGCAGGCAAAGGGCGTATCGGCGGATGACGTCGTCAACGCGATCAATTCGCAGAACCTGATTATCCCTGCCGGCACGGAGAAAATCGGCGAGTTTGAATACAATATAAGACTGAACGGCAGTCCGCTCACCGTAGAAGAATTCAACGACCTGCCGATCAAGGTCGTCAACGGCACGATCATCTATATCCACGATGTGGCGCATGTCCGGGATGGTTCCTCACCGCAGACGAACATTGTCCGCGTTGATGGCCAGCATGCGTCGCTGATGACGATCCAGAAGACGGGTAATGCCTCAACGCTCGACATCATTGACCAGATCAAGGAACGGCTGCCGCGGGTTCGTGACGCCTCACCACCGGCGCTCGACATCCGGCCCATCGGCGATCAGTCCATTTTCGTCAAGGCCGCCATCAGCGGCGTCGTCCGAGAAGGCATCATCGCGGCCGCCCTGACTGGCCTCATGATTCTTCTCTTTCTCGGCAGCTGGCGCTCAACCCTCATCATTACGGTGTCGATCCCGCTATCCATCCTCTGTTCCCTGATCGCCCTTTCCCTGCTCGGCCAGACCATCAACATCATGACCCTGGGCGGCCTCGCCCTGGCAGTCGGCATCCTTGTCGATGACGCTACTGTCGCGATCGAAAGCATCAATGCGCATCTCGAACGCGGAGAGGAGGTTGAGACGGCGATCCTGGCCGGTGCCCGGGAAATCGCCATTCCCGCCCTGGTGGCGACACTCTGCATCTGCATTGTCTTCGTGCCGATGTTCTTCCTTACCGGCGTTCCGCGCTATCTTTTCGTTCCCTTGGCGGAAGCTATCTGCTTTGCCATGATCGCCTCGTATCTCCTGTCGCGTACGCTCATCCCAACGCTTGCCAAATACTGGCTGAAGACGCATGAGGGCCACGAACAAGGCCCGGTCTCGCGCAACCCACTGGTGCACCTGCAGGCTGCCTTTCAACGCGGCTTCGAAGCATTGCGAACGCGCTATCATCGGATCTTGGAAGGTGCGATCGCCCGGCGATCCCTCTTCATCCCCGTATTCCTCGTATGCATGCTCGCATCTCTGGCCTTGGTGCCGTGGCTTGGCAGCAATTTTTTCCCGTCAGTCGATAGCGGGCAGATCAAGCTGCATGTTCGCGGTCATGCCGGTCTGCGCGTCGAGGAAACGGCGCGGCTGGTTGACGAAGTCGAGGCAACGCTTCGGAAGGTCATCCCCAATTCCGAGATCGCAAGCATGGTTGACAATGTCGGCCTGCCGGTTAGCGGCATCAATCTCTCCTACAGCAACTCGGCACCGACCAGTGCGGCCGATGCGGATATCCTCGTCACGCTGACGGAAGACCACCATCCAACCGCCGATTATGTCCGGCAATTGCGTGCTCTGCTGCCCTCGGATTTTCCCGGCGTCAGCTTCGCTTTCCTGCCGGCGGATATCGTGACCCAGATCCTGAATTTCGGGATTCCCGCACCGATCGACGTCCAGATCAGCGGCTTCAATGTCACGGCCAATAACACCTTCGCCCAGAAGCTTCTGGAGCGCATGCGGCATATCCCAGGCGTTGCGGATGCGCGTATCCAGCAAGCTCTCGATTATCCCGAATTTGACGTGAAGGTCGATCGCAGCCGGGCGCAGGAACTGGGGCTTTCGCAGCGAGAAGTAGCGAATGACCTGCTCTTTTCGCTGACGGGGAGCTTTCAGACCAACCCGACCTTCTGGCTCGATACCAAAAACGGCGTCTCCTATCCTCTGGTCGCCCAAACGCCGCAGTCGCAGCTCGACTCGCTGGATGCCCTTCGCAATGTGCCGCTTTCCGGCACCGCGGCCAGTCAACAGCAGATCCTCGGGGCGGTCGGTACCATCACACGCAGCGTCGGCCCCTCGGTCGTCTCCCACTATAACGTGGCGCCGACGATCGACATCTTTGCAGCGGTACAGGACCGGGATCTCGGTGCCGTCGCCGCCGATCTCCGGAAGATGATCGAAGATGCCAGAAAGGATCTCCCACGCGGGGCGTCGATTACCGTCCGCGGGCAAGTGCAGACGATGACATCCTCCTTCATCGGCCTCTTCGGCGGCTTGGCTTTTGCCATCCTTCTCGTCTACCTGCTCATCGTCATAAATTTCCAGTCTTGGGCGGATGCCTTCATTATCGTGACGGCGCTGCCCGCAGCCCTCGCCGGGATCGTCTGGATGCTGTTTCTGACCCATACGCCGCTCAGCGTACCCGCGCTGACCGGTGCCATCATGAGCGTCGGCGTAGCGACGGCGAACAGCATCCTCGTGGTCAGCTATGCCCGCGACCAGATGCGAGAAGGCAATGCTGACGCGGCAAAGGCGGCGATCGGTGCCGGATTCGCCCGATTCCGGCCGGTCCTGATGACGGCGCTGGCCATGGTCATCGGCATGGTGCCGATGGCTCTTGGCCTTGGCGAAGGTGGCGAACAGAACGCGCCTTTAGGCCGGGCGGTGATCGGCGGGCTCTCTCTGGCAACGCTGGCAACGCTGTTCTTTGTTCCTGCCGTATTCAGTCTAGTCCATGGCCGCCGGCATGGGAGAGCCGCAACCGGCGACCTGGGCTGACACATTTTTGGGAGAGTCGAAGATGGCGCAACATCTTAGACATAGCGTAAAAATCGTCGTGCTTCTCGGTATCTCGATTGCTGTCGGAATCGCCGCCTGGGGAATCCATTCCCGTCTCGATGCCGAGGCAATGCTCGCCAAGACGACGGATGAGGAAGCGGAGCTGACTGTCTCCGTCGCCACCGCCGAGGCCGGGCCGGGCGAAGAGAATATTGTTCTGCCTGGAACAGTAGAGGCCGAATTCGAGACGCCGATCTATGCGCGCACCAGCGGTTATCTGAAGCAGTGGTATGCCGATATCGGCACACATGTGAAAGCCGGCGCCTTGCTTGCCGTGATCGATTCACCGGAGGTCGATCAGCAGCTTCGCCAGGCCCAGGCTGATCTGCTGACCGCCCGGGCCAATAACCGCATCGCGCAATTGACGCAGAAACGGATACACGCTTTGCTGCCGTCGCAATTTACCTCCGCCGAGCGTGACGACCAGGCGACCAGCGATGCCGATGCCAAGGCGGCGACCGTGATCTCCAACGAGGCGAATGTCGACAGGCTGACCCGGCTCGTCGGGTTCGAACGCGTCATCGCGCCCTATGATGGTGTGGTGACGGCGCGGGAAACCGATGTCGGCAACCTCATCAATGCCGGCAGCGGCAGCGGACCGGAGCTTTTTCGCATCGCCGATACCAGCAAGCTCAGGATCTATGTGGACGTCCCGCAAACCTATGCGCCGGCCATCCGGCCGGGCATCCATGTCGAACTGCATTTCCCGGAATACCCCGATCGAACCTTTCCGGCCAAGTTCGTCCGCAGCGCCGAAGCGCTCAATCCCCAGACACGGACACTCCAGGTCGAACTTGAGGCAGACAACGCGAAGGGCGAACTCTTCCCGGGGGGATATACGGATGTCCGCTTCAAACTGCCGATCGCCAATCGGGGTGCGCGGGTCTCTGCCAATGCGTTGCTCTTCCGCGCCGAAGGCTTACGTGTCGCCAGCGTGACGAAGGACGGTCGCGTGACGCTCCATCCGATCACGCTCGGTCGTGATTTCGGCACCACCGTCGAAGTGCTCACGGGTGTAGAGCCGGGTGATGCGATCATTCTCAATCCACCTGCCTCGATCACGGATGGCGTGACGGTGCATATCCGCGAGGACCACAAACCCGCCGAAGACAGTCGATCATGAGCCCATTGCGTAACCTATGGCCTGACACCAGGCGTCTCCAGCGGCAGGCCGGCGGCCCGGAACATCAGATAGAGCTCCAGCTCGACGAGTTCCGCTGAACCATAGGGGAAGGGTTCCGCCCGCATCCCGATCATGCAGTTTCGCAGCCGCCGCTGGAGCGATCCCAGCGTCTGCCATTCCAGCCGATAGAGCGGATATGCCGTCGGATGCGCCTGGGGAATGGGGCTGCTGCCGAGGCGCTTGCCCCAGTTCTCATCGTGACACGAGGCACAGGACAGATCGAGCTGTCCGGCTCGCTGCTGAAACAGCGAATGTCCGTTCTCGACAAATGGCTTCAGGCGATCATCCTGCGCCGGCGCTATCGGCATGCCGCGCGACTGATGCGCGACATAAGCCGTCAAGGCGAGCAGTTCCTCGCTCTCAAGGGCAAATGCCGGTTCTTTCTGCCTTTCCCTGCGACAGCTATTGATTCGCCCCTGCAGGTCAACGGGACTTTTGGTTTCTTCATCAAAGACAGGATATCGAGCCGCGACACCGCGCATGCTTTTGGCGGCATCACCATGACAGCCCTCACAGCTGGCGTGCGACGTTTCGGCTGGTTCGCGCCACAGCCGCTCGCCTTCTATGACCCACAGCATGCCCGGATTGCTCATATCGTCTGCCTGCAGATTCCGGGTTTCGGGTGAAACGAAATCGAGGCCTGACCTTTTCTCCGTTGCCGGGATCTCCCCGGCATGCACCGGACCAGCAAGGGTGAACAGCAAGCCGAGGGCAATCCGCGACCACCGCCAGCCCTCCGTCATGTCACCGTGATCTCCGCGACGGCTGTTTCCGTGGTGCCGTGATCGTCTGTCCACGCAAAGGTAATCGTGCCCGTCTTGACGGCGATTGTGGTGAAGGAGATGAACGGATTTGCGGCGACAGCCGGGAACAGCTCAGCCGAAAACACCTCCTCACCGTCATATGTGCAGACGAAGCGGTTAATGATATTACGGGGAATTGCCGCCCCCGTGGCATTGAGGCGATAGCCGGTTTCCATGGTATGGGCGATCATTGTCTTGATCTCGATGATCTCCCCCTGGCGGGCGGTTGCCGGCACGTTTATCAAAATGCGCGTCATGACAAATCCTCGATACAGGCGGCAAGCGTGACGATCACTTTCGCCTCGCTTATCCAGAAGCTGCCGTCGCTCAACTCGGCGACGACCGCCACGGTCTGCGATGTGGCGAGACGGACACGGGTCGAGACTTTCGCTTTCCCGGCTCGCGGCCCCAGATGGAATATGACCATGTCCGGCTGCGGATTCTTCTCGTTGATCAAGGCGATACGCTTGACATAATCGACCTCGGTCATCGGACTTTCGACCGTCACGGTGACGCCGACGGCATTGCCGTTCTCCACCAGGGGCGGAATCTCGAACCGGACACGGCCGGGATTGGCCTCAACGCCACCGGTAAAGGTCCGGATGGCAGTCTCGAGCGACGGGCGTGCCAGTGCCGGCCGGGCTACGACAAAAAAAGCGCATAACGCAGCCGCGCCGGCCAGGAGTTCCCGCCGGCCAAGCCGGTAGTCTTGATCGAGTAGGTTCACCATGGAGCTATCTGCGGCCATTGATCAATCCTTCAAGATGCCGAGATAAGCGACAACATCCTCGATTTCCTCAGCCGTCAGGACCGGCTTGCCGCGCCAGGCCGATGCGACCCGCTGGAGACCATCGATGCGGTAATAGGATGGCATGATGGTGGCGGGATTGATCTTTTTCATGTCCACCACGCGAAGGCGTAACTGCCCCACCGATAGCCGCCGGCCCACCCCCCGGAGATCCGGCGCCAGCGTTCCCTGGGCATGCATATCGGGAAACGGCCCCGTATGGCAGAGCAGGCAAAGACCGCGCTGCCGATCGGCAATCAAGGCTTGCCCCCGTGCCGGATCACCGGGCCGACCGGTCAATGACAGTTCGATCGCATCACCCCGCACGACATACGGCCGAGGCGGTTCCTGAGCATCGGCCGCAGACGCGGACGCGGACACGAACACGGAGGCCGTGGCCAGAAGGACGGTCAACATGCCGACCGATCTCATCCGAACACCGTGCCGGTGATCGTCTGATACCAGCTCTCGGCATAACGTGCTTCGGCAACCCGGAACGAAAGCGGCGCATCTTGCGGGCTGGCACCCCCCGCTCCCTTCACCTCGGCCAGGACGCCGTCGCTGGGGTAATAGACACCGGCAATCGAGATACCGTAATCCGGCGCCACCAGGCTATAGCAGGTATTGACGAGCTTCTGGACAACCGGCTGCTCGCCGCGAAGCAGGGACCCGATCGCGCCGGCGCAGACCTTGGCCTGGCAATCGGCCGCAAAGGCGGATTTCGGCATGGCCCCGGCGATCGCCGCGTCACCGATGACGTGGATATCCGGTTGAAGGCGGGATTCGAAGGAAACAGGATCGATCGGGCACCAGCCGGTCTGGTCGGCAATGCCGGCTGCCGCCGCGATTTCGCCTGCCCGCTGCGGCGGGATGACGTTGGCGACGTCGGCGCGATGCTGGCCGAATTCCGTCAGGAAGGTTTTAGTCGCGGGATCAACCTCGGTGACTCCCCCGCCCATAGAGAGCGGCACCCATTCCAGGAGACCGGGGTAAAGCTCCTGCCACGCAGCGACGAAGAGCCGTTGCTTGGAAAAGGTGTCCTTGGAATCGAGGACAATGAGCTTGGAGCGCGGCTTCCGGGTCTTCAGATAATGCGCGATCAGGCTGGCTCTTTCGTATGGTCCCGGCGGACAGCGATAAGGATTGGCCGGCACCGAAAGGACCACCACACCGCCATCCTCCATCGCTTCGAGCTGACGGCGCAGGGCAATTGTTTGGTCACCGGCTTTCCAGGCATGCGGCATGATATCGGCCGCGGCACGGTCATAGCCGGGGATAGCATCGAATAGCAGGTCGATCCCCGGCGCCACGACGAGGCGCCAGTAATCAAGGGTGGATCCGTCGTCAACCTGCACACGACGGGCTTGCGGATCAATTGCCGTGACCCGCCGCGGCACGATCTCGATGCCTTCCCGTTTCAAGGCATCGTAACCGAATTGCTGACCATCGAGATCGCGAAGGCCGGCTACCACTGCATTGCTGAAAGGGCATGCGGTAAACCGGGCGTTGGACTCGATGAGCGTAATCTTCAGCCCCTCGGCCTGGCGTCTGAGCGCGCGGGCGCAGCTCGCCCCGGCGAACCCTCCGCCCACGACGATGACGCGCTGCGGCTGCTGCCCGGAGACATGCGGCGCGCAAAGGGCGGCGGCACTGCCGACAGCGATCCCCCAGAGGACTTGTCTACGGCTGGGTATGGTAGACAGCTTGATCCCGCCCGGCGGCAAGCCAATCAGCGATTGCGCGAATTTCTTCATCCGAAAAGCCCTTGGCGATGCGATCCATCACAGTCGCCGGACGATTACCCTGACGGAATTCCATCATGGCGGTGACAATCTCCTCGGCCGGCCGGCCGGACAGGTCAGGCACAGCTCCTGAGATGCGGGCCGACACATGGCAACCGGAACAGGAGGTGGCGCCGGAGGGTGGCATATCGGCCGCAACCGGCGTCACCAAGGACAGCGCGGTCATGACCACCAGCCCGCTTTGCCCCATCGAACGTCCTTTCAACGCACGACGAAGCAGAGCGAGGCTGCGCACCTCAACTGCTCCTCAGGTCATGATTCACCAGAGGCAGTTTCCGAATGCGCTTGCCGGTCGCGGCGAAGACGGCATTCAGAACCGCCGGGGCCGCCACGGCGATTGTCGGCTCGCCCACCCCGCCCCAGAACCCGCCAGACGGCATGATGATTGTTTCCACCTGCGGCATCTCGGCCATACGCATCACGGTGTAGGTGTCGAAATTCTCCTGCTCCATGCGGCCACCTTTGACCGTGCATTCCCCATAGAGACAGGCCGACAGACCATAGACGAAGGACCCTTCCACCTGCCGCTCGATCTGGGCGGGATTGACGGCATGGCCCGGATCGGTCGCTGCAACGATGCGGTGGATCTTCAACTGTCCATCATCGACCGAAACCTCGGCCGCGGCCGCCACATAGCTGCCGAAACCCATGATCTGGGCCAGGCCGCGATGAACGCCCGGCGCCGGGGCGTTGTTCCAGCCAATGCGCTCCGCCACCGTTTCGAGCACGGCCAGATGCTGCGGATGCTTTGCCATCAGCTTGCGCCGGAAGGCGAGCGGGTCCTGCCCGGCGGCATGTGCAAGTTCGTCCATGAAGCATTCAACATAGAGCGCATTCTGATTGAGATTGACGCCGCGCCAGAAACCCGGCGGCACCGGCGGGTTGCGCATGGCATGGTCGATCAGCAGGTTTCCGACCGTATAACCGAAGGCGCCTTCCTTGCCACCGTCATTCAGGCCCTGAAAGACGACGGGGTCCTTGCCGTTCTGCATGCCCTCCGGACGCACTGCTGCGAGGATCGATTGGCCGGAGATGCGCATGTGCAGGGCCGTCAGATTGCCCTCCGCATCCAGCACGCCGGTGAGTTTGCACTGGGTCGTCGGATGATAGGCGCCGTGCAGCATATCCTCTTCGCGCGACCAGATGAGTTTGACCGGCGTACCCGGAATCTCCTTGGCGATCGAAACGACCTGGCGCACATAGTCCTGAAAATTGCCGCGCCGGCCGAAGCCGCCGCCGAGATGTATTTTGTGAACGTCACATTGCTGGATGGGCAAACCAGCCGCCTCGGCTGCCGCCGCGAGACTGGCTTCACCATTCTGGGTCGGCGTCCAGACCTCGCATCTTTCCGGCGTATAAACCGCCGTCGCGTTCATCGGCTCCATGGTGGCGTGATTCTGATAGGGAAAGGCATAGACGGCCTCGACCGTCTTGCCCGCACCGGTGATCGCGGCACGCGCATCCCCAATCGTCGTGCCGACGAAAGCATCATCGGCGTCCAGTCCGGCGGCCAACATGTCGGCAATCGAAGCACTGGTGACCCCCGTATTGGGGCCATTGTCCCAGACGATTTCCAGGGCATCCAAAGCGGTCTTGGCCCGCCACCAGGTATCGGCCACCACCGCCACGGCCGTCTCGTCAACCTGAACGACCTTGCGGACGCCAGGCATGCCGGTGACCGTGGCCGCATCGAAACTCGCCACCTTGCCGCCAAACACCGGACAGGCCCGGATGGCGGCGTTCAGCATACCCGGCCGAACGATGTCGATGCCGTAAACCTGCTTGCCCGTGAGCTTGTCGGCCGTATCAAGCCGGGGCAGCGGCTGTCCTGCAACCTTCCAATCCTTCGGGTCCTTCAGCGCGACCTCGGCTGATGGCGTCATCCCGGCGGCGGCGCTGGCCACCTTGCCATAGCTCGTCGTGCGGCCGCTGGCACCGTGCGTGATGATACCCTTGGCGGCCGAGCATTCACCGGCTGGAACCTGCCATTCCGTGGCCGCAGCGGCAATCAGCATCTCGCGCGCCGCGGCACCGCCCTTGCGAACATACTCATGGGATTCGCGGATGCCGCGACTGCCGCCGGTCGAGAAACTGCCCCAGACCCGATCGCGGGTCAGATTTTCACCCGGTGTCGGATATTCGGTCGTGACCTTGGACCAGTCGCATTCCAGCTCCTCGGCAACGAGCTGGGCAAGCCCGGTCAGCGTTCCCTGTCCCATTTCGGAGCGTGCGATGCGGATGACCACGGTTTCGTCCGGTTGGATCAGCACCCAGGCATTGACCTCCCGGGTGACCTCTTCGGCAAGCGCATTGCGGCCGAAGGGCACGTGAAAGCCGAGCGACAAACCGCCGATCGCCGCAGCCGAGCTGACGATGAAGTTACGGCGCGAGACATTTTGCATGATCGTCATGGCTGCTTCCTCACCCTGCTTGAGTTTCTGTCGGCTTGGCGGCAAGCTTGATTGCGGCGCGTACACGGTTATAGGTGCCGCATCTGCAGATATTGGTAATCTCCGTCGCGATATCCGCGTCTGTCGGATTCTTGTTCTGTTGCACCAAAGCAGCTGCCGCCATGATCATGCCGGATTGGCAATAGCCGCATTGCGGAACGTCAAGCGCCAGCCATGCTTTCTGCACCGGATGAGTGCCGTTTGGCGATAGCCCCTCGATGGTAACGATCTGCTGGCCTGGTCCCACCGCGCTGACGGGCATGGCACAGGAACGTGTCGCGACCCCATCCACATGAATCGTGCAAGACCCGCATTGAGCCACGCCGCACCCATATTTCGTACCGGTAAGGCCCAGTTGCTCCCGGATCACCCAAAGCAAGGGCGTTTCCGGATCGACATCGACATCGCGGGCCGTTCCGTTGATCGTCAACTGAACCATGTCATATCCTTTCAGTATGGATCTTTATCCAGAACAGGTGGTTGCCACTTCTTCATCCAGAGGCACTTTAGGGGGTCAACTTACCGCGCAATTGTCGCGGAGGTGTGCCCCCGGCACGCCGATTTGTCGCGAATGGTGCGAGACCAGCCATCGGGCACACTTTGATACAGTTTTGTAATCGGCCGCCGCGCCCTGCATACCCCCCTTCGAGGACCTTGAATCGCAAAATGCTCGCCTTGGAGAGTTAACTTATCTAAAAGTCTCTCTCCCATGAGGAGCACAAAAGGGCGAACTCTTGCCTCGGCTACCGCGATGTGGCTTGCTAGCAGATATCGAAGCGAGGGAGATAATTCATGCCCGATCTGACCTTGTGGGGATTGTTCGTCGTGGCGTCGGTGCTGCTGCTGCTGACGCCCGGCCCGGCCGTGCTTTATATCGTCGCACGCTCGGTCGAGCAGGGGCGGGCAGCGGGGCTGGTGTCGGTGCTCGGCATCCATCTCGGTACCCTCGTCCACATTACCGCGGCGGCGGTCGGGCTCTCGGCCCTCGTCGTGTCGTCGGCGCTCGCCTTCGCGATCGTCAAATATCTCGGCGCCGCCTATCTCATCTGGATCGGCATCCGCACCTTCATGGCCAAGGAGCCCAATCCCGACGCGCCCGTGGTGCCGGCCGAGCCGCTGCACCGCGTCTTCCGCGACGGCTTCGTGGTCAATCTCTTCAACCCGAAGACGGCGATCTTCTTCCTCGCCTTTCTGCCGCAATTCGTCGATCCCGCGCGCGGCGCGTTGCATTGGCAGATCCTCATTCTCGGCCTTACCTTCATAGGGCTCGGCATTATGAGTGATGGGATGTTCGCGCTGGCGGCCGGGGCCGCCGGCAATTTCCTCCGCCGCAACCGGCGATTCCTGCGCTTCCAGCGCTGGTTCGCCGGTACCTCGTTCATCGGCCTGGGCATCACCGCGGCACTGGCGACGCGCAAATAGCATGCCTCGGTTCACCTCGACCGCGACGGCACGCGTCGCGTTGAGGGATCCCGGTATATAGGTCCGGTGCCTAGGATGCGGCGCCGGTCTTTACCGTTGCACCATGATTGGACGGTGCCGGCGTGACATGTTGCATTGCCGGTTGGCGCGCAGATGGTCCATATGGCAACCGGATCACTGCACGCAACCCGCCGCCGATGCGATTGGTCAAGACGATATCTCCGCCGTGACCGCGAACGATCGTTCGGGCGATGGAGAGGCCCAAACCGACACCGCCCGTGGCCCGGCTGCGGGACCCCTCCAATCGAAAGAATGGCGTAAAAACCCGTTCGAATTCGGCTTCCGGTATCCCCTGGCCGTCATCATCCACGGCGATCTCAAGAAAATCATTGGAACAGTCCAGGGTTACCCGCGCACGGTCACCATAGCGGGCAGCATTCTCGATTAGATTTCGCATCGCGCGCCGCAGGGCGGCTGGCCGGCAACGATAGGGAATCCTTTCATTATCAGCGAAGGTCACGTCCCAGCCCAGATCAGCTAGATCGGTGCAGAGGCTCTCCATCAGTGCCGCCAGATCAATCAGGCGCGTCGGTTCGCCGGCCGCCTCTTCGCGCGCGAAAGCGAGCGCTGCTTCCGTCATCGCCTGCATCTCATCGAGTGTTGCGAGAATCTTCTCGCGCATTTCGTCGTCCGAAACAAATTCGGCACGCAGCCGGAGAGAGGTGATCGGCGTGCGAAGATCATGACCGATCGCGGCCAGCATGCTCGTGCGGTCTGCGACAAAACGCCGTAGACGCTCCTGCATACGATTGAAGGCTTCAGCGGTACGTCGGATATCGCTCGGGCCGTCTTCCGGCAATGGCGCAGGCTCCTCGCCGCGACCGAAGGCCTCAGCGGCAAAGGCAAGCTGGTGCATCGGTCGCGCAATACGACGGGCGACGAGAACCGCAATGAGCGAAAGCACAATGGCCGTGATCCCGACCGAGACCGTAGATTGCGTCCAGATCGAACTGTGGAATGGCTTTGCGAAGGCCGCATTCAACCAGGTCCCATCCTGAAGCTGAACGGCAAGGCCGGAACCAAAGGCCTTGTCCAATTTCACAAATCGTGCCGGGCGTGAGAGCGACCACGCGCTCGCCGGTAATGCATTCCATGAGTTAAGATCGAAGTCACTGGCCTTGACGTCAACCATCGAGGCAACCGGGGCCGATGGAGCACCATTTGGCATCGGGTCCAGCCCTTCCTCATGGGCGATGTTTGCCGGCAATGGCTGCTCAAGCCGATGCCAAGCGTCCCGTTGCCAAGCGACGACATCATCGGGATTTTTGGTTGAGACCCAAAACCGGGAATAGTTCGTGCCCACAGCGCGCAGGATTCCCGCATGATAGTCCTCCGGCGTCGATTCAAGCACCCGCGCAACTGAAGCCGTACGCACCAGAAATTCTTCTTTTGCCGCTTCACGCAACGCATAGCCGCGATCGTCCCAATAGATCAGGAAACTGATGCCCTGTGACAATATCAGGGCCAGCAGCATGAATCCGATCAACTGGCCTGCCAGACTTTTCACCCAAAAGTGTCTCATGCGGACTTCACTTCCGCCGTAAAGCTATAACCACCACCCCAATGCGTCTTGATCAGTGCCGGATTCCGGGGATCGGCCTCGATCTTTCGACGCAATCGGCTCACTTGGTTATCGATGCTGCGATCATACACGTCGGCGACTCGCCCGACCGTCAGATCGAGCAGCTGGTCGCGGGTCAGTACCAGACCGGGGTGATCGAGCAGGACCGCCAGCAGGCGGAATTCGGCCGTGCTCAGCGGTACGGCGACATCATCGGCATCGATCAGCTCACGCCGCCCGACATCGAGTGTCCAACGGTCGAACCTGATCGCCTTGCTCCGCTGGCCGGAGCGCTTAGGGGGCAAGCTGTGGACGCGCCGGAGCACCGCCTTGATGCGAGCAAGCAGCTCACGCGGATTGAAAGGCTTTGTCACATAATCATCCGCGCCCATTTCCAGGCCGATGATGCGATCGGTATCTTCCGCCACGGCCGTCAGAAGGATGACGGGCACCTCGGTTGTCGCGCGCAGATGGCGGCAGACGGAGAGACCGTCCTCACCCGGCATCATGATATCGAGCACGATAAGGTCTGGTGCGCTGCGCTGAAGGAGACGTCGCAGAGCCGCCCCGCTATCCGCGGCGCTCACGCGAAAACCATGCTCGCAGAGATATCTGCCGACCAGTTCCCGGATGTCCTTATGATCGTCAACGACGGCGATATGCGGCGTGGCTTCCATCTCCCTCTCCCACGCAATGTAGATAACATTACTTTACCAGACGTTGTGCTCAAAAAATGTATCAAACTATGTCAATCTGACGCATAGCGACAGATCGCGGGAAAAGTCGGTTCATTTCGACAAAGTTCTGCCACAGGCGGTTGCTAGCTTCCTCACGGTTCATCAGACGCGGTTGATAAAACAGCCAGTTGCGCATCCACAGACCGCAGAAATTTCTCACAAACTGATGCAATTCCAGTTTGGCAGAGAGCTAGCAGCAGCGACCATTCGTTCAAAGGCAGATGACGGAGATACACAGCAGCAGATCGGTGAATGCCCAGGGGATGTCACACGACCCGGAGGATGTCACATGGAGAAACCCATCAACTTTTATGTGTTGATTCTGCTCGCCCCACACCCGAACTCGGATAGCCGCGATGTTCAGTAATTTCGAGGATTACCGTTGGGAAGATCATGCGGTTCGGCCGGGACGATGGAAGCGCGACTTGGCCCTCATAGCCGTTTTCACCGCCATGCTCGCGGTCGTCGAGAGTTATCCAGAGCCGAAGAAGCGTCCCCCTCTGAACTCATCCGGTGCCATCAGCCAGTTATATCCGGCGGTACCGTCCTCGAAGCCAATACAAAGCGGGCGATTGACCATCTCCTGGAGTCAAAAATGCGATAAAGGCCGATCTCCAACCTCCGCCCGCGATGTCCGATCGGTTGACTTGCCCATGCCTTTTTCGCTGCGTCTAGCTCGCTCCTCTCCCTGAGCCTGTGAGGGGACGGATGGAGGGAGCGGATAGTGGCGCCAATCGGTCCGCTCTCCCTCTTATCGAGGTTTGAGGTATTTCGGGCAAGTACGGGAATGCGGCGTTCCAACTAAAAAATCGTATCAAATTGTGCAATGCACAAAGCATGCGACATATTGAGACAAAAGAAGGTTGTCCCGGCACACTTCTGCGACAGCTTGGCCTCAGCATGCCGGCACGCGGCCCGAGGTATCGTCTTTTGGTTGATAAACATCTCAGCAATGGAGTCCTGATGTGATGCGTTCGTCCGTCCGAGCGATCGGCGCATTGGGCATGCTGGCCTTGCTCGCCGCACTTGCGACCTTCGTTTGGCGAACTGGACACGGCACCGCTTCGACGGCGCCGAATCCGGCCCCCTCCCTCCCCTCCGTCATGGTCTCGCCACCGCTTGTCCAACGGATTGTCGAGTGGCGGGAATTCGCCGGTCATTTTGAAGCAACGGCCGCTGTCGAGATCCGCGCTCGCGTCTCGGGCCATCTGCAATCTATCGCCTTCAAGGACGGAGAGATCGTGCAGGCCGGCCAAGTTCTGTTCGTCATCGATCCGCGCCCCTACCAAACGGCGGTCGCCGAGGCGCGGGCCCAGCTCTCCAGCGCCCGCGCCCAGGTCGATCTGACAAATCTGGAACTGCAGCGGGCGGAGCAACTGCTCGGAAGCTCTTCGGTCTCGCGTGCGACCTATGATCAGCGACGGCAGCAGAAGCTTGCGGCCGACGCGGCGGTCGAACTCGCGCAGGCCAATCTTAACCGTGCACAACTCGATCTCGATTTCACGGAGATCCGTGCGCCCATCACCGGACGCGTCTCCAACCGCCGGGTCGATATGGGAAGCCTCGTCTCCGACAGCGGCACGCTCCTCACCACCATCGTCGCGTTCGATCCGATCTATTTTGTCTTCGACATGAGCGAACGGGACTTCGTCGCCCATGAACGTGCCGTCAAGGCGGGAGAGCTGCCCTCCATGCGGGATGGTAACGTACCTGTTCAGCTTCGCCTTCAAGACGACACCGGCTGGCCTTTTCAGGGCACGCTCGGCTTCGTCGACAACCGGCTCGAACAGGGCGCGGGGACGATCCGGGTCCGTGCCACGCTGGCAAATGCGGACTTCTTCATCACGCCGGGCCAGTTCGGCCGCGTCCGCCTGCCATCTTCCGCCGCCTATGACGCCATCATGGTTCCCGAGACCGCCTTGCTGACCGACCAGGCCAACCGGATCGTCCTCAAGCTGGGCCTTGGCGACACGCTTCAGACCGCCGTTCTGGAGCTCGGGCCAAGCCGGCCGGACGGATTGCGCATTGTCCGCAGCGGCTTGCGGCCGGAGGACCGGATCGTGGTCGACGGGCTGCTGCGCGCCCGCGCGGGCCAGAAGGTCTTGCCGCGGGAAATCGAGATCGCCCGACGTGCAGATCAATGAGTCCCGATGCGGGACACCCCCCTAACACGAGACGCCCATGCGCCTGACTCACTTCTGCATCGACCGTCCGATCTTCGCGACGGTCATGTCCGTGTTGATCGTCCTGATCGGCGTCGCCAGCTACTTCACGCTCCCCCTCGCCCAGTATCCTGAGATCTCCCCGCCGACAGTCGTCATCCGCGCACAATATCCCGGCGCCTCGGCCGAGGTCTTGAGTAATACGGTGGCGGTGCCGATCGAGCAGGAGATCAACGGTGTCGAGAACATGCTCTACATGTCGTCGCAAGCCACCGGCGATGGCCAGCTCGCGATCACCGTCACCTTCACCTTGGGCACAGATCTCGACGAGGCCCAGGTCCTGGTGCAGAATCGCGTCGCGGTGGCCGAGCCACGGCTGCCCGAGGAAGTCCGGCGGCTCGGCGTCACGGTCCGGAAATCCTCGCCTGATATCCTGATGGTCGTTCAGCTTTTCTCGCCGGACGGCTCGCGCGACCCGCTCTATCTGTCGAATTATGCGACGCTGCGCATCCGCGAGGCCCTCCTGCGCGTGGAGGGGGTCGGTGATGTCCGTCTGCCCACCGCCCGCGACTACGCCATGGTCGTCTGGCTCGATCCGGATAAAGTCGCCGCACGCGGCCTGACAGCGGGAGAAGTGCTGGCCGCGCTCCGGGAACAGAACATCCAGGTCGCCGCCGGGGTGGTGAACCAGCCGCCCGTGCCGACGGCGGGCGCCTTCGAACTCAGTGTCGAAACCCTGGGGCGGTTATCCGATCCGGCGCAGTTCGAATCCATCGTCGTCCGTACCGACGCCGAAGGGCGCGTGACGCGCATCCGCGACATTGCCCGGGTGGAATTGACAGCCCAGAGCTTCCGCGGTTCGGCTTATCTCGACGGGCGGTCCTCCCAACCGATTCAAATCTTCCAGCAGCCAGGATCCAATGCGCTGGAAACGGCCGAGCGCATCACCGCAGCGATGGCCGAGCTGGGACAAAAACTGCCGGCCGGTATCGCCTATGACATCCCCTTCAATCCCACCGAATTCATCGCCCAATCCGTCAGCGCGGTCTATCACACGATCTTCGAAGCGGCCGCCCTGGTCACGCTGGTCGTCGTCCTTTTCCTCCAGACTTGGCGTGCGGCCGTCATTCCCATCCTTGCCATTCCGATCTCGCTGATCGGTACCTTCGCCGTCATGGCAGCACTCGGCTATTCGCTGAACAACCTTTCCCTCCTGGGGCTGGTGCTGGCCATCGGCATCGTGGTCGATGACGCCATCGTGGTGGTCGAGAATGTGGAGCGCCACCTGCGCCGAGGCGTTTCGTCGCGCGAGGCAGCCCACCGATCCATGGACGAGATCAGCGGCGCACTCATTGCCATCGCCCTTGTTCTTTGTGCGGTTTTCATTCCCGCCGCGATGATGCCGGGTATTTCCGGCCGCTTCTTCCGGCAGTTTGCCGTGACCATTGCTGCCGCCACGGCGATCTCGGCTTTCGTGTCGCTGACGCTGAGCCCCGCGCTGTGCGCCCTGCTACTGAAACCACATGATGCCACGCACATAGCCGCCCGTCGCAGTTGGCCGATGCGCCTGCTCGCCGGTTTCTTTCAGTACTTCAACGGCGCCTTTGACCGGATATCCTTCGGCTATGGCGGCATGACGCAACGGCTGCTGCGGGTCGGCGCGCTCATGCTTGGAAGCTATGTCCTTCTGCTGGGCCTGACGGGGTGGCAGTTCTTCAGGGCGCCGACGGGTTTCATTCCGATCATGGATCAGGGTTATTTCATCGCAGCGGTACAGCTTCCGCCGGGGGCATCGCTCTCGCGCACCGATGCGGCCATCAAGAAAATCTCAGACCGGCTGGGGACCCTCGACGGTGTCGCGCATGTCGTGGCCATCGCCGGGCTCGACGGTGCGACCTTCACCAGCGCCTCGAATACGGCCATCGCCTTCGTCATCCTGACCCCCCATGCCGAGCGGGCGCGACACGGCCTCGACGTCGATCGGGTCATTGCCTCCCTGCCGGCGCGCCTCGCCGACGTGCCCGAAGCCCGGCTGATTCCCATCAAGCCGCCCTCCGTCCGCGGCATGGGCAATGCGGGCGGCTTCAAGATGATGATTGAGGGCCAGGACGGTGCGACGCCGCAAGAAATCGAGGCAGCGGCCCAACAGGTCGTCGCCGCTGCCGCCGACTCGCCGGAATTCGCGAATGTCTTCTCGCCGTTCAACACGGCGACGCCAAAACTCTTCGCCGACATTGACCGTGAGAAGGCCCAGATGCTGGGTGTGCCGGCGAGCGGAGTCTTCGAGGCGCTCGAGATTTATCTCGGTTCCGCCTATGTGAACGACTTCAATATGCTGGGTCGAACCTTCCAGGTGCGCGCCCAGGCGGAAGGTGCCTTCCGGCAGGATTTGTCGATGATCGAATCGTTCCGCACGCGGAGCGATACCGGGGCCATGGTCCCGTTGAGCTCCGTTGCCACCTTCGAGGAGCGGACAGGCCCCTACCGGGTTCCACGCTACAATCTCTATCCCGCGGCAGAGATCCAGGGAACGCCGGCAGCGGGCGTATCGACCGGTACCGCACTCGATCGGATGGAGGAGATCGCCGCCCGGACATTGCCGCAGGGCTTCGCCTTCGAGTGGACAGAGGTCGCCTTGCAGGAGCGGCTCGCGGGGAACACGACATTGCTCGTCTTCGCAGCCGCCGTGACCTTCGTCTTCCTGCTGCTCGCGGCCCAGTACGAAAGCTGGACCCTGCCACTCTCCGTGATCCTGATCGTGCCCATGTGCCTGCTGGCCGGCCTGACCGGTCTCCTTGCCTTCTCCATGGATGTGAACATCCTGGCGCAGATCGGCTTCGTGGTCCTGGTCGGGCTGGCGGCCAAGAACGCCATCCTGATCGTCGAATTCGCCCGGCAGGCAGAAGCCGACGGGACCGACCGCGCTACTGCTGCCGTCGAGGCCGCCCGGATCCGGCTACGGCCAATCCTGATGACCTCGCTTGCCTTCACCCTCGGCGTGGTGCCGCTTGTCATCGCCAGCGGTGCCGGGGCGGAGATGCGCCAGTCCCTCGGGACGGCTGTATTTTTCGGCATGATCGGCGTGACTGCCTTCGGGCTGATCTACACGCCGCTTTTCTACGTGGCCTGCCGCAGCCTCGTCCGCCTGCCCGCCGTCAGCCGCCGCGACCACCGCAACATATCCACTTAACGCACCGTATCGAGCGCAGCCAGCGGCTCGTCGCGCAGCAGGCAATCGCTTTTTTGCCGTCAGCATAGGCATTGCGCCTTCGACCCTGGCGCGAATAATCTTGCCGCAAGGAAGAGCCAGCGTGAGCGGTTGAACAAGAACTGCGTGATTTATTGTATATGCCGCCGCCTCCAGTTGAAAGAGGCATACGAAAGCCGGCAGTCCGACGTCATCACGCGACATGACCATTCCTGGCCCTCGCTTTGCAGCTGTAATGTTTGAGATCAGCCGTCACTACCAGTACAGTACCTCAGTGCTGCCAGCAGGTCGTGGCCTTCGCCTATCTTATCATTTTTCTTACCAACGGGAATGGATACGTCATCACGCTGACCGGCAAGCGCAGCCTTCCCAGGCCATTGAAGATGCGGCTGATCATTCCGATGCGGAAGAGCATCATCTGGGTGTTACCTACGACAGTCGGGTCCACACCAGTATGGTTCATCCGACGATACGGCTCTTCGAGGTAGCCGACGTCATCCAGTGCATCGATCTCGGCAACAGCTGCGGATGTAAGAGTCGGCTCTCGAGCATCCGGCCCGTCCTGGATCTCGGTCCTGCTGAAAGATCTGGAGAATGCCGATATGACCATGGAATTCGTTACCGAAAGTTTCAGCGTCTATAATCGCCCCACCAGCATACAGGCGCAGCGCTAAATATAGCAGATAATCGCACTTTTAATCGCGCTCATGGCGACGATCTCCCAGCTTGCCAGCCGTATCGGCATTTGACATACCTCAGAAGCGGGCTACAGCAGAACTAAAGACGTGTTCACGCCCGCTGGAGGCCGACACCGACATAGTGATGCAGCAGGGCCGGATCGTCGCGCAGCATCTGGGGCGCAACGGTTTCGCGGGATTGGCCGTTTTCGATGAAGGCGATGCGGTTGGCGACGGTCAAGGCGGCCGCCACCCGTTGCTCGACCAGGATGGTGGCAACCCCATCGGCACGCAGCGCCTGGACCGTTTCCAGGATGGCGGTGATCATCAAGGGCATCAGCCCCTCGGTCGGCTCGTCGAGCAGGAGGACCTTGGGTTCCAGGCACATGGCGCGGCCCATGGCCAGCATCTGCTGCTCACCGCCGCTGAGGGTTCCGGCACGCTGCTGCAATCGCTCGCGCAGGCGGGGGAAGAGCTGCAGGACGCGATCGAGCACTGCAGGACCACGACCCCGCGTCATCAGACCCATGCGCAGATTCTCCTCGACCGTCATCTCGGCAAACAGGCGGCGACCCTGCGGCACATAGCCGATCCCCTGTTTGGGAACCCGATAGGCCGGCAAGGCGGTAAGATCGATATCATTTAACGTGATGCGACCGCTCTTCGTTGTCACCAGGCCCATGATCGCCTTCATCAGCGTAGTCTTGCCGGCGCCGTTGCGGCCAAGCAGGCAAAGCACCTCACCATCCTGCAAGTCGAGCGAGAAGTCGCGCAGCACCGGCACATTGCCATAGAAGCAGTTGATCGCCTCGACCCGCAGCATCACGTCCCCAGATAAGCGCGCTGGACCTCGGCATGGCCCATGATCTCGGCAGGGCTGCCTTCGGCCAGGATGTTGCCATTATTCATCACGGTGATGCGCTGGGCGAGTTCCATCACCACATCCATATTGTGCTCGATCAGCAGGATCGTTGTCGCGCCGGCTATCTCGCGCACCAGGCGGCAGAAATCGGCGACCTCGGCTTCCGACAGGCCCTGGGTCGGTTCATCGAGGATCAGCAGTCTCGGCTGCAAGGCCAGCCCCATTGCCACTTCCAGCAGACGCTGATGGCCATAGGACAGATTGGCCGCGGTCTCACCGCTGCGACCGGCGAGGCCGACACGGATGAGCGCATCCATCACCGGCGCCTGCAGCGCCCCGCTATCGAATGCTGCCCGCAAGCCGTGCTGCAACGTCAGACGCCGTTCCGCCGCCACGGCGACATTGTCGAAACAGCTGAGGTTGCGGAAGACGCTGGTGATCTGAAAGGTATAGACGATGCCGCGCGCCACGCGTTGCCAGGGTTTCAGGCGGGTGATATCGACGCCATCGAACAAGATGCTGCCGGCGCTGGGCGCCACCCGGCCGCAGATCATGCCCACCAAAGTCGTCTTGCCGGCACCATTCGGACCGATGATGGCGCGGATTTCGCCCTGCGCCACGGTCAGATCGACGGCACCGACCGCCGTCAGGCCGCCATAGATCCGGCCCAGGCCGCGGGTGGTGAGGAAGCTCACGGTAGCCACCGCCAGACGCGGTCACGCAACGTGCCGACGACACCCTTGCGGAACCACAGGACAAGCAGGATCAGCATCACGCCGACGATGATGAGATAGCTTGAGGTCAATTCACTGGATTGATCGACGAGGTAGAACATCAAGCCGGTGCCGATCAACGGCCCCAAGACTGTCCCGGTGCCACCCAGCAACACCCACAGAAGCGCAAAGATGGAATATTGGATGGAGGCAAAACTGGCGCCGATATAGGCAAACAACAGGGCATAGGCGGCGCCGGCCATCGCCGAGAAGGCCCCGGAGACAGTAAATGCCGCCAGCTTGTAGCGATAACTGTCATAACCGAGCAGCCGCGTGCGTTCCTCGTTTTCGCGGATCGCCACCAGGACGCGGCCGATCGGCGAGCGTACCAGCAGCAGGCAGAGAGTGATACTGGCGATGAACAGCAGAAGCGCCATGTTATAGGCCACGGTCGGATCGGCCAGATTGAGATCGTGGCCGAAGATGGATAAATGCCGCGCGCCTTCCTCCAGCACGAAACCTTCGTCGCCGCGGGTGATGTCGTTGAACAGCAGGATGACAAGATAGCCCGCCTGGGCGAACATCATGGTGACGATCATGAAGGCAACGCCGCTGGTCCGCAGCGAGATGAGACCGATCAGCGTTGCGAGACAGGTTCCCGCGGCGACTCCGGCGACAAAGGCGACCGGGGGATTGACGCCCAGAAATGCCGCGCTGAGCCCCGCCCCGTAAAGGCCGGCGGCGAAGAACATCGCATGGCCGAGGCTGAGAAGGCCGGTATAGCCGAAGAGGATGTTATAGCCGGCAGCATAAACCGCCAGCACCAGGATGCGGGTGAAGGCGGTGACATGGTAGGCCGGCAAAACGAATTGCAGCAGGAAAAGGACAAGGATGACGCCGGCATGCAAGGCGACGATGCGGCGTTTGGCGGTCACTGCGGCTGATGCGGCGATCTCGGTAGCGGCACTCATGCCTTGCTCCCGAACAAACCGCCCGGCCGCCAGACCAGCACCAGCGCCACCAGCAGGGTCGCCAATATCTTCGCCAGGGTCGGCGAGAAGAAGACCGAGATCATGCCGTCGCTGATGCCGATGATGAAAGCAGCGACCAGCGTACCGCGCAGGCTGCCGAGGCCGCCGATAATGACGACGATAAAGCTTTGCAGCAGCGGATCGAGGCCCATCAGGTAATGGGCCTGACGGATTGGCACCACCAGCACGCCGGCGATTGCCGCGAGCATGGCGCCCAAGGCAAAGACCGCGGCATAGACGCGGTCGACCGGTACACCGAACGCCGTCGCCGTCTCACGGTCGAATTGCGTCGCCCGCATGATCAGACCGAATTTGGTGCGGGCGATGCCGTACCAGGTTGCCAGCAGCAGCACGGCCGAGATGGCGATCACGATCAGCTTGTAACCGGAATAGCCGAACCAGGGAAACTGGATGCGGAAATTGACAAAGGCCTCGACCGAGTGGGCATCCGGCCCATAGGTCATCAATGTCACCTGCTCCAAAATATAAAGGAGTCCGATGGTGGCGACGATGGTGGTTTCCGGCTCATAGTTCAAGCGCCGCAGCACCAACCGGTCGGCGATTACGGCGATCGCCCCCACCACGAGCGGGCTGGCGATGATCGCCAACAGGAAGCCGAGGCTGTTATGGCTGCCGGTCAACCCGGCAAAGGCGGCCGCCAGTACCGCCCCCAGCATGAAGAAGGTGCCATGGGCGACATTGACGATGCGCATGACGCCGAAAACCAGCGACAGGCCCAAAGCCGTCAAGGCCAGCACGAAGGCGGAAACCGTGCCTTCCAGAAAGGCAAGCAGCAGATGTGGCCCCAAACTCATACGGCCAAGCTCATGCGGTGAGACTCATACAGATGCCACGCAGGATCGAGCGGAATTGTTGTTTTCTACGCGGCCGGCAGCGCCGGTGACGAAGCATCCGGCACGCTGCCGCCGCGCATAAGCATCAAGCAACCGATCAGAGCGGCTTGGTGGTATAATCGGCCTCCGGCTCGTAAGCGCCATCGGCGATCTCGGTGCGATGCACCACCTTCAGCCGCCCCTTCTCCACCTGGGAAATGAATTGGTGGCCGAAGCATTGATGGATCTTGCCAACGAAAGTCTTGTCACCCTGCGGATGCTCATTGCTTTCCGCGAAGCTGGTCATGCTTTCCAGGGCCTCGATCAGCGCCGCCTTGTCCTTGGCCGCTGCACTTTGATAGCCGCTTTGCTCGACAGCTTTCTTGATGACATAAAGCGTCTCCCAGCAGCCGAACATATGCGAATAGGTGGAAATCTCCTTCGCATTGGCAACGCTGGCGCCATTATCATCGACCCCGACTTTCGCGCGGTAGAACTTGTCAAATTCCGTCGGCCGGCCATCGGCATAACGCGGGAACGCTTCCCAGAAATGGCTGCCTTCGAGAAATTCCAGGCCCGGGCTGGCGAGGTCCACGGCTTCCAGGGAATCGATGAAACCGAAGAGCTGCGGATGCGAGGAACCGTAGAACTCGCCCATCTCCTTGACGAAGGTCAGGACGCCCGGCCCCACCATGACGTGATAGATCACATCGGTATCGCTGGGAATCTGCGGGAAATATTTGGTGAAGGAAGATTCCGTTGCCGGAATCGGCAACAATGTCGTCACCTTGCCACCCTGTTTCTCAATGGCGGCAGTGAAGTAATCGCGATGATCGTAACCGAAAGCGTAATCCGGGAAGATCATGGTGACCTTCTTGCCGAGATTCTGGCTGACCCAGGGCGCCATCGAACTGACCTGTGCGCGAACATCGGTGATGCCGGGCTGGAAGACATAGCGGTTGAGCTTGCCGGAAGCGACATGATGGCCTTCGCTGACGACGAAATAGGGCATCTTCAGCTCACCGGCTCGCGGCGCCGAGCCGATCACCACATGCGAGAACAGGGTGCCGAAAACAAAATCGACCTTGTGCTGGGTGGCGAATTTTTCCACCACTTCGGCACCGCGCTTCGGATCGGTGCCGTCATCCTCGATGATCATTTCGATCTGCCGACCGCCGATGCCACCGGATTCATTGATCAATTTCACAGCGGCGACGCTGGTCTGTTCGTACCAGCGGCCATAGGCTGCACCGATGCCGGTGCGATGCACCTGGAAACCGATGCGGATCGGCGCGCTACTCTGCGCCTGTATATAGCGGGTGAAGCCCGGCATCAGGCCGCCTGCAGTCGCGGCACCGGCAACGGCACCCAACCCCTTCAAGGCCGACCGCCGCGTTATCAGGGCGTTACCCGGCACAATGAGCTTGTTCTGCAGCAGTGACGACGGCGTTTTTGTTTTCCTGCCAGTCATTTATTCCCTCAGATCGCGAGTTGACGTTGAACGCTGAACTCTCAATGAGGCGCGCCCCTCCCCTGGAGCGTCATTTGTGTACAAACAAAACACGGCCCCACGGAAAACTCAATATCAGATTCAACAAAATGCCACGACAGCCCATCGCTGTCCGGTCCGGCACCGACATCAACCCGTCGCCCTCAACCGGCAGAGGGTGTCGCCAGCAGCCACAAGCCGAAAAGCGTGTAGAAGATCATCAGCACGGCGAGCGGTGCCTCGCCGCGTATCGCACGGTGCCGTTCCGGCCAGATGCGATGCGCGATCACATGGGCGACCGCAACCGCAAGCATATGGCCGAGCACGATAATCGCCGCTTCGATATTCCAGATGATGCGGACGGAGTCGAAATTGGTCAGCAGGCCGGTGCTGACATGATACTCGCCGGTGCCGAAGAGATCCCAGTCCAGCTCGAAAGGATCAGACACAACCACCCAGGCATCCTGAATATTGATCAGGAACACCGTGAAATAATGGGCGAGATGATAGGCAAGCGAGATCGGCAGGATGGAGGCGATGAAGGCGCCCGCAACGGAATGCGCAGGAAGCGACATAGCGCCGCCGCCCAACCGCCGGCCGAGATGGATTACCAACATATAGAGCCCCATCAGCGCCAGCCAGGTGCCGGTCAGCCCACCGGTCATGAAGCCTATCACCGCGCTGCGTCCGGGAAACTCCAGCGGGTTGATGCCGCCGATTGAGAGCCACCAGAAGGTGCGGCTGAGCCCGTCAAAGGTCACGGTACTCAGCACCAAGAGTATGAAGGCGGCACCGCTGACGGGCAGCGGCGCCAGGCTGAGCAGCTGTACGCCGGGCGCGACCAGGCGCAGCTCATAGCGCGCCCGTTCCGGCTTCGCCACCGCTGTCCCCGTCACCACGATCAGCAGCGGCGACAGTTTGGCGATCAAGGCAAAGAAGATCGAGAATGGCTCGGCCTGGGCCAGCCAGGCTTCCCGGCCGAAGCCAACCATGCCGGCGATGGTCCAAAGGCTGTAGATCATGACGGCGATGGCGAGCCGCGTCGGATCAGCCGGCGCCGGATCGATCAACTCGAACCAGGCGAAGGCGAAGAAAGCAAGGCTCGCCGGCCAATAACCGAGCCTATTGGGATAGGGAAACGGCGGGGCTTTGCCGCGGCGCCCCAGTGTCCAGGTGATCAAGGCTGCCGGCGCGATCCAGGGATTGAGGCCGGACCAGAGATTGCCGAAGAGGGCCTGGGCAACGACCAGGCCGATCCACCACACCGTCCAGATGAAAAGCGGCAGCGGATTATCGAGCGGGTCGGTATTGCCGAAGAAGCCCGCCACCAACAGCAACACCAGCAAGAAACAGCTGACCGCACTGATGGCCACCGGGTTCAAGGACGGGAGGCGGCATAAGCGCCGCTGCGCGGCCACCAGCCGGCGCAAACCCGCGATCGGCGCCAGGGCAATCAAGAGAAAGGAGATGCCGACCGCCACCGTGCCGCCGATCAGGTAATAGCCGGTCGGCAGCAACAGAACGAAGCCGCCCTCGCCGGTATGGGCGATGGCCGGGCGAGCATAAAACAGGAAAGCAGCGGCGATAATGGCGATCGGCAAGGCATGCCAAGCGGATCGGCATTTCCCGGATATAGCCGCGACTCCTGATTCCCCCGACACCGGACACTCCACCGCGAATCTGCGCCGCGCGATGTCGATAACAAGGCCGGCACCGGGATGGTGCCACAGCAGCAGCGGCGGTCAAGCCGGATGATGTGGACGCTATCCCGTCCTTCCATCGTCCTATGGGTTCCCGCCATGGGACAAGGGCGCGTCTCACAGTCGGTCACTGATATGGAGTTGGCGGAAGCCAGCTCTCCGGTTTGAGCCTAGAGATTGCCGTGGAAATCCATACCTGACCAATCAGCGGGTTCGACGTTGCCGGTCGCCATGTTCATCATGTGGAAGCGTACCGTCTCTCGAGTCGTCATCGCCAGCGGCATCCGTATCCGGCAGTGATGAGCGAGAGGCACAGATAGCTCTGCCAGAATGTCTGGGGTGCCGCGGGCTGTTGGCTAGGTTATACGGGGAGCTGGGGCCTAATCACCGTTGCATGCCATGGCAAAGTGACCGTTTTTGATGAAAACTGATAAAATCCCGACCCCGACGCGACAACACATTTGTGATCAGTTGGCGCCTTGACGTGTGTAACTGCGAAACGGGATTATCGCGCCGGCCTAAGTTCGTCATGGCGGCGAGAGGGAACATGTCTCGAATCACGATGTATCGCGAACCGCTTGAACGATATCTCGCAGATAAGATTCTCCGAGACACGCATTGCGGTCTCCTGGTGATTAAGGTGCGAAAGCTGGCGCAGCGTCGTGGCGGCTGCAATTGGGACATCGAGACGATTGATCCCCAGTTGCCGGCCAAAGTCATCGGTCAAATTCATCAAGCCGTTATCTGGCCGATGCAGGCCGAAATCGATTTGGCGGAGTAACCCCGTTTCTGTCGCCGGCAGTGTCGCGCCGACCCCTTCACCTCGATGCGTCCTCAACGTTCCCCTTTCCGTTTGTGCATCCAGCGATGGGCCTGAGAAGCTCTGCGGGGGTTGTCGACCAGGGCAACAGCCGCGATATAGTGGGTTAAGTGCAAAGTTAACGATTTGCAAGTAAACTGACTGCCGTATTCCCGGCAGCGTGGTTCCGCCCTCGCCCGACGATCGGCAAACTTTGCGAGGAAACTGTAGCCTGTGACTTTTCCCTTCACGCTTGTCGACCTCGCCGGTTCGATCGCCCTGCTGCTCTGGGGCACCCATATGGTGCAGACAGGCATTCAGCGCGCCTTCGGCCCCAATCTCCGCACCTTCCTCGGCCATGCCCTCCGTGACCGCTTCCGTGCCTTCCTTGCCGGAATCGGCGTGACGGCCATCCTCCAGAGCAGCACGGCGACGGGGCTGATGGTGGCCGGTTTTGCGGCGGGCGGCCTGGTCGACCTGGTGCCCGCACTGGCCGTGATGCTCGGCGCCAATGTCGGCACGACATTGATTGTGCAGATTCTGTCTTTCAATGTCGCCGCCATCTCGCCGGTCCTCATCCTCGTTGGCTTCATGATGTTCCGGCGCAGTTCCAGCACCCAGCTACACGATCTAGGCAGGGTGTTCATCGGGCTCGGCCTGATGCTGCTGGCTTTGCATCAACTTCTCGGCCTCATGACCGATTACGAGGATGCGCCCAGCCTGCGCATGTTACTTGGTGCGGTCTCCACCATGCCGCTGCTCGATGTGCTTCTCGCCGCAGGACTTACCTGGGCCGCGCATTCGAGCGTGGCCATTGTTCTGTTGATCATGTCGCTGGCCGCGAAGGGCGCCGTGCCGCCCGAAGCGGCTTTCGCCTTGGTCCTCGGCGCCAATTTGGGAACCGCCATCAATCCGGTGCTCGAAGGCCCGGCAGGCGACAATCCGGCGGTAAGACGGCTGCCGCTCGGCAATCTCGTGACGCGAATCGTCGGCGTTTGCATTGCCCTTGCCGCCCTCGATCCGATCGGCCGCTTCATGGTCTCGGTGGACCCGGACAATGCCCGCGCCGTTGCCAACTTCCATACGTTGTTCAATCTGACCCTGGCCGTACTGTTTTTCCCCTTGCTGACGCCTTACGCCTATCTTCTGCGCCGCTGGCTTCCCAGCAAGATCGACCCCGCCGACCCATCGCGGCCGCTTTATCTCGATCCGGTGGCGAAAGAAACACCCATCGTCGCCCTGGGCGGCGCCGCACGCGAGGCGCTTCGTTTGGTTGACGTGCTCGCCGAAATGCTGGTTGGTGCCCGTAACGCACTCGCAAAGGGTGACCGGAAGCTGATCGCAGAGATCAAGCAACTTGACGATGTGCTGGATCACCTCAACACGGCGATCAAGGCCTATTTAACGTCGCTGGATCCGGATGAACTCAGCGATGCCGATACGCGGCGCCTGAATGAGATCCTGATGTTCACCATCAACATCGAGCAGGCAGGCGATGTCGTCGATCGCAATTTGCTGCCCCATGCGGCCAAGCGCCTGAAGCGCGGTTTGACCTTCTCGAAGGAAGGTGAAGCCGAACTCATCGACATGATGAATCATCTGGTGGCCAATTTGCGCATGGCGGCATCATTGTTCATGACCGAAGATGCCAGGCTGGCGCGACTGCTCGCGGATGAAAAGGTTGCCTTCCGCGAAGCCGAATCAAGGGCGACCTTGGCTCATCTGGAAAGGTTGCGTTCGGGACGCGTGGATGTCGCCCAGACCAGCGCGTTGCACCTGGATCTTTTGCGGGATATGAAGCTGATCAACTCGCATCTTGTCGCAGCGGCGGCTTATCCGGTGTTGGAACGGAGCGGCGAATTGTTGCCCAGCCGCCTTCCGAATGGAGATCGATGACCCCAAAGTCCGGCGGCAGGCGCAGCAAACCCCACCGGCACAATTGCCGTGGCGCGCATGTAACCCCGCCAGTCAGGCCGGCGCTTGCACAAAAGCGGGTCCGGTAATGCCCTCACGTTCGAGCGAACGCTGAACGGAAGGCCGGTCTTGAAGAGCGTGAAGCATCTTCGCAAGATGTTCGAACCTTGGAAGCTCATTCGATGGCAGGGCAGCGTATCCCGCGGGATAGAACTGTGCCCATCGCACCAAACAGCCGAGGTAGAAATCACAAATGGAAAGACCCGAGGCGAGAAAGAAGGAACCGGAATGTTCACCGATTGCCTCATCCAATACCTCCAGATGGTCAAGAATGCGCTGCCGATTAATCTCGTAAAGGCCCGCCTTCTCGACATCACCGCTAATATACTGTTCTGAATAGAACCGCATGTTGAGATCGGCATGCAGGGTATTCGATAACATGAAAAGCCATTTCAGGCAGTCGGCACGCGCCCGGAAGCTGGCAGGAGAAGGCACGAGCCTGGCATTCTTGTCCGCCAAATAGAGGATAATCGCCGCAGTCTCGAAGATCACAGCGCCGTTGCTTTCGTCAACGACAACGGGCACCAGGCCGCGCGGATTCAGTTGCATGAATGTGCTGTCCCGATCCGAACGTTTCCGTGGCACCTGTTTGTCCACATATGTGATGCCAAGCTCCTCCAGAACCATGCGGACCACAAGGTTCGAACTCCCCGGACTATAGTACAAGACGTAAGACACAGCCTTATCCTCTCTACATGTACCGCGCCGTGATTCCGTTAGAAGAAGACCATGGCTCTTAATTCGATGCTCAAGCGGGGCTTAGCACCCCTTGGGGATGTTGGATCTTCAAAAGCCGAGTGAGGCGTACGAAGGTAACCACTCTTCGGGTCTGAATCGAAGCCTTTGAATATCAGCGCCTCGCTGGGCGTCATATCCGGGAAGTAGAACCACCGGTGAGAAGGCTTATGAATGACCTCTAAAATCTCCCCTTTACGATCGGGATAGATGATATCGACCTTCACATAGTCCTCCTGCTTTACGCTCCGCGCATCCGCCAGGGCCAACGGTGACGTTGAGACCTGATACTTCAGTGGCCGCCAGAGATTCACTTGTCCGAAGCGATGCCTTAAGCGTCCCACGGCTTCTTTTTCATCGACAAGATCGAGCATCCGCCGTATTGCGGAACGCACCGTATAATCGCTATGGACATGGCGAGCCGGGCGGCGGATGCCGGCCTGCTTCGCGTCGAGGCGGACATTATGGTCAAACACGATGACCTCATCCGCGCCGAGCTGCTGCTTCAGAAGAGAGACGATCTGCGGATAGTAGTTTGTCGTGACGTCGTCGTCCGAGTTGAAATCCACGTCCTGCGTGCCGTGCTTGATCAGGCAGAAACCTTCGACATCCAATTCGGGCGCGCGTGGTAACGCCCGGGCATCGCTGATCTCAATCGGTATCTGACTATATTGACCTGTCGATCGCTCTTCTTGGCCTGGTTCTCCGCTATAATAGGCAGGAGCACCGCTTTCGGGCGACAGATAAGTAAGTCTTGCGGTCACATCTCTTCTTGCCTTCATTCTGACCGCTCCTTCCATCGAAACCATTTAAAGCAAATCTTATAGATATCGGTGATGGCACTCACGGTATGGCCATTGATGTTGACAGGCAAACGATTCATTCTGTTATATTAGTAAGATAATCTAATGAATAGAGATGCGATGAAAAAGCCCCTCCCCGCGCTCAGCGGATTGCGTGCCTTCGAAGCCGCCGCCCGTCATTTGAGCTTCACCAAGGCCGCCGCCGAACTCAATGTAACGCCGGCCGCCATTAGTCAGCTCATCCGGCAGCTCGAGGAACAGGTCGGCAGCACTTTATTCGCCAGAACGACGCGGGCTCTCGACCTGACCGAACCCGCTCGTGCCGCCTTACCTTATCTCCGGGAGGCGTTTGATCAATTGTATGCCGGCGCGCGCGAACTTCGTGGCGACAGCGGTCGCAATATGATCACTGTCAGCGTCACCCCATCATTTGGATCATGTTGGCTCTTGCCGCGACTTAAGAAATTTCATACCGCGCATCCGGGCGTTGCGGTGCGCATAGATGCGCGGGAGGAACTCGTCGATTTTCAAAGGGACGACGTTGATATTGCCATCCGCCAAGGCCGTGGCACTTATAAAGGACTGAAAAGCGACCTTCTCATTTCCGATGTCGCGCTGGTCGTGTGCGCGCCCCAATTTCTGCCTGACGGGAAATCTTTCAAGACGCCTCAAAGCCTCGCGGGAAAAACACTCCTGCATGTCGACTGGCAGATTGCAGGCGATGCTGCGCCCAGTTGGTCGCGGTGGGCGCGATATCACAAGGCAGAGGGGCCAGACCTGTCAGGTGGCTTGCGATTCGGCATGGAAGATATGGCGGTGCGCGCGGCCCTCGCCGGCATGGGCGTTGCCCTGGTTACGAAGGCATTCATCTCCGACGACCTGTCCGCCGGAAGATTGGTGCGTGCCTTACCCCGGCGTTATGACATGCCGACGGTCTTCCACCATTTTCTGGTCTATCCGCAGATCAACGAGAAACGTCGGAAGGTCTCTCTCTTCCGTGATTGGCTGCTTCAACAGGCCAATACATGATCCGTGCACCAGGCCGTGAAGGCCCGGCAATTCGTTCAATGCACGGCAGCATACATAATCTTCTGTTCGGTTACGCTTTTGCTATCCATTTCCTCGACGATCCGGCCCTGACGCGCAACCAGGATCCGATCAGAGAGAGCCAGGATTTCCGGCAGATAGGACGAGATCACGATGACGGCAATACCGGTATCCGCGAGTTCGTTGATGAAGCGATGGATCTCGACGATGGAGCCGACATCGACACCCCGCGTGGGCTCATCGAAAATAATCATCTTCGGCTTCTGCACCGCCGATCTCGCGATAACCACCTTCTGCTGGTTTCCGCCGGATAATTCGATCACCCGGGCATTGGCATTGATCGCCCGAATTGCCAGACGGTCGGTCCATTGCTTGGCGAGGCGCCGCGCTTGCGCCAGCGAGACGACGGCGACCGGATTGACGCCTTTGGCCAGCGTCCCCAGCTGAATATTGCCCGAGATCGACATTGTCTCGAAAAGCCCCTCTATCTTGCGATCCTCAGTGACATAGACGATGCCGTCGATCACGGCGGGTCGTGGCGTCCGGTATCGGACCGGGCGTTCGAAGAAGCGAATCGTCCCGCCATGGAAAAAGTCGCGTTTGAGGACACCGCTCACGATCTTCATGGTCTCCGTGCGTCCGGAACCGACGAGGCCGAACAGGCCGGTGATCTGGCCGGCGAAGATGGAGAATGACGTATTCCGTACCACCGTCCCCATGGAAAGATTCTGGATGCTCAAGATCTTTTCGCCATGGATGCGTGGTACCCGGTCGCTATTCTTTGTGCCGTAGAGTTCATCGGTAAGGCTTCTGCCGACCATCGCCTGAATGATGCGGTCGCGGTCGAAATTGCGGGTGAAATCGCTGAGCACCACCTTGCCGTCCCGCATCACGGTGATGCGGTCGGAAAGTTCCAAGGCTTCCTCAAGGGCATGGCTGATGAAAATGATGGAAACCCCATCACGCTGCAGGCGCCGGACCAGATTGAAGAAGTGGAATTTCTCCTCCGGCGTCAATGTCGCCGTCGGCTCGTCGAAGATCATCAGCCGCGCTTTATGATGCACGGCGCGGGCGATTTCGACCATCTGCTTTTTCCCCGCGCCGAGCGAAGAAACCAGCGCCATGGGATCGACATAGAAATTCAGGGAGAGCAGGAAACGTTGTGCCTGAATATAGAGACCACGCAGGCGATTGAACAGCTTCTCGTCACCGAGATAAATATTCTGCGCGACCGTCATCGAGGGAACAAGGTTGGTTTCCTGAAAAACCATGGCGATGCCCTGCTGCAGTGCGTCGGTGGGCGATGTCAGGGCAGTCCGATTGCCGTCGATCAGCATCTCACCCGAGCTCAGCGGATAGACACCGGCCAGGATTTTGGTCAGCGTGGACTTGCCCGCACCGTTTTCGCCCAGGATGGCATGGATCTCGCCGCGCTCCAGCGAGAAATCCACATCCTTGATGGCGGGGACACCGCGAAATTCCTTGGTTGCCTGTTTCAGTTCGAGAATGGCCGTCATCGGTTGCTATCTGCCTCTGCTGATTGCGCATTCAAGGCCACCACCGCACCGGAGCCCTTCGCCGCAACGAAGAGGTATCCGCCATATTCGCTCAGCGATGTCACGCCGTGGACATGGCCGTCGGCCCGGCTGTGAAAGCTTTCGATCGGCCTCATGGCTTTGTCACATTGCACCACAAGCCCATAGGACCAGCTCGGCGACCAGGGTTTCAGCATGTTGAGCTTCTTCCGGGCACCGCCCTGAATCGGCTCCAGGAAGCTGATCCCGCTCACCAGCGCCGGGGCAATCCAATAAGCGGGATCGATATTGGCAACCATCTTGCGGCGATAGGCTTCCTCTCGCAGGACGAATTCGACGAGCTGATTCCGAGGCGCGAAGAGGGCAAGCCAGTAACCGCTCTCCGATGATGTGATCCGGGCCGGATAGGCCGGCAGGTCGGCAAGGACGATGCGCGGCGGCTGTGGCGACGCGGCATCGATCGAGATGACACGATGGCGCCAGGATTCCGAGACAAGCAGCTTATTCTCCGGTGCAGCTGCGAGGCCATAGGGAAATGCGAGATTCTGCGCCAATAAAACGGCCGGCTGCACCTGCGCGCCAAGAGACACGCGCCAGATGCTGCCGCTGCTTCCGTGGTTCATCAGGTCGCGCTTCCAATCCGCCATCCCATAATCGGCCGAACCGTTGGCGATGATGAGTGTATCGGGATCGAGGAACAGGGCTGCGGTCGGCGCCCCTAGCTTAGTCCCGTTCACCGCCTCGATCCGCAGTCCGTGATGACGGCCGCCGTGAATCTCAATGCCCTGTCCGTCGCAACCGATGGCGAGAGCTTTTTCTCCATCCGTCGCCAAACAGCTGATATCCGCCGGAAGCGACCGCTCCGATACGGCCTTGAGCGCTGGTAAGCCATCGGTTTGCATGGCCGACTCAAGGCGCAGCAGCATCCTTCCCTGCGAACAGGCCAGTCCACCGGGCACGGCGGTCAGATTGTCGATGTCCGGCAGATTGAGCGTTATTGGCGCCTGGTCCAATGCGGTATTCGGCTTCAGCGGGCCGTCCATCATCGGCACGGCACTACCCACCTCGTCAAAGCCGCGGAAATCCGCATAGAGCCGCTTCAAGGACTGCATCATTTGGGCGTGCCCCAATAGAAGTCCTGCGCGCACCAATTTGGATCGGCATCGGGAAGCCGATAACGCCCGATCCGGTTATTGGAGACACCGCCCAGATAGAGATAGCCCTTGTGCTCACGCATCGAGGTGATCATGGGGTGATTGATGCCGCCGAAATCCCATAAGGTATCGATGATCCGGCCGGTCTCATCGAACTTCACGACGCAACCGGTATTGATATTCGGATAGAGCCACAGGTCGGGTGCCACCCGGCGTGCCATCCGACGCCGGAATCCCGGCATGGATAAAGCGAGATCAAGCGCCGGCGTCCGCATGCCGAGCAGCGCCACCCAATAATTGCCGTCCGACGCACGGTTGATATTGTCGGGATAGCCGGGCAGATTCGTGATGACGCGTTCGATCTGGCCTTTCTTCGGTCCGTCGAACCAATAGCGATTGATCGTACAGATCCAGCTTTCCGCATAGAAGAACGAGCAGCCGTCATTGGCCATGCAGATACCATTGGGAAATACCTGCCGATGTATTTCCGTCCGCGTCGAGCCGTTGCGCGGATCATAGCAGATGATGCGGCCATTGCCCCGGCTCTCCAGTGCGTCGGTCGCCCATTCTTCCTGCTCGTAGCGTATCGTCGCCTCGCTGAAATAGATGCGGCCGTCGGGTGCGATATCGAGGTCATCTGCGAGGCGCAAGCGCGAATCATCGACGACCGACAGGAGGCTGCGATTGGTTTCGTCCGTGAGCTTGATAACCTCTTGCGCCGGGGTGACTTTGTAGAGACCCATTCCGCCGATGCAGACCAGCAGATTTCCATCGCGATCGAAAGCCATGCCGAGCGGATGCCCCCCGATATGCGCGAAGACTTCATGACGCTGATGATCCGGACCGAAGAAGCGGACGATGTCACCATGCCGCGTGCCGCAATAGAGATTGTCGTCCCGGTCGAGGATGACGTCTTCCGGCCCGTCGATCGCACCCAACCCAATGACTTCGACCGAGCGAAGCCGGTCGTTAAGGGCGAAAGGCGACTTGGGATCGGTCGCCGAAGGCGGCGTCGGCAATGACAGATAGGCCGGCGACACATAGATCTTCGACAGCCATTTATGCCGGTTTCGCAGCCATCTCATATCGATGAAGACGGCTGCGATCAGGACACAGCCGAGGATTGTCGAATTGACCGGCCCCGATACGCCGAAATTGGTGAGGTTGTTGCTGAGGATAAGAACGAACAGGGCACCGATGGCGGCCTTGGCAACAGAACCGCGCCCGCCGCCCAGCGAGTTGCCGCCGAGCACGGCGGCCGTCAGCGCCGAGACTTCGAGACCGACGCCCGTATCGGCGCCCGTGCTGCCGATACGGGCCGCAAAGAGAAAGCCCGCCAGCGCACAGAGCGCGCCGGACCAGACATAAGCGGAGAACACCGTCCGTCTTACTCTGATGCCGGCATTGTAAGCGGATCGTCTGGCACCGCCCACAGCGGTCAGCCGCCAGCCGGGCCGCATCCGTGACAGCACAATATGCCAGCCGATCGCGATCACCAGCGTCACCCAGAGTGAAAAGGGAATACCCAGGATGGTGCCGTTGCCAAGGAAGAGCAGAAGCGCGGAATCGGAAAAGCCGGCGACGATCGCTGTCGACATCTTTAGGAACATGATGTCGTAGATCGAGCGGAAGATGATCAATGTCACCAATGTGGTCAGGAAGGCGCGTAAACGCAGATAGCCGATGAGATAGCCATTGATGGCCCCGCAAATCACGCCAAGGGCCATGACGGCGACGAATGTTGCTGGTATCGGCCAGTTTTCGACATTGATGCCGATTAACGACGCCAGGACTGCCAGTGAAAAAATGGACGAGACCGAGAGATCGATCCCGCCCGACATGAGGACGATCGACAGGCCGAGCACGATCAGTCCGAATTCGGCGACTTGCCGCCCGAGATCGGCGAGACTGGATGCGGAGAGGAAATCGGGGACGATGGCACCGAACACCGCCACCAGGATGACAAGGGCAAGGAACGGTACGGCGTTGTCGATCCAACGCTTTGCAAGTATCTCCCCGATCAAATGATCGGGGAGATACCGATATCGGATCCGCGTGATTGTTTCGCTGCTCAGCATGCCGGGCAATTCCGTATTCGAGGTGAGAGTCGACGAGCAGCTATTTCAGTTGATCCAGCGACCAGCAGTTTCGCGGCGATATCGTGTCCTTGTTCTGGATCGTCAGCGGCGTGAAATAAGTGGTCTTGATTTCGCCAGCCTTGGCGGGTGACTGCAGCAAGGCGACAATCGCCTGGTTGAGCGAATCCCCCTGCAATGGCACGTCATAGCTCACGATTTCATCCAGCAGGCCTTTCTTGATATTGTCGCAGCCGGTCTGGCTGCCGCCGCCGGATGTGACGATGAAGACCTGATCGGCTTTGCCGGCGGCCTGAACCGCCGCACCCGCACCGACGTCCTGGTTGTCCCAGTTGCCGACGATGCCGCAAAGATCGGGGTGCTGTTGCAGAACCGTCTCCGTGATCGCGCGTGCCTTGGCGGGATCGTAGGTCGCGGCCTGGTCGGCGACGACCTTGATCTCCGGATGCTGCGCGAAGACGTGGTAATAGGCATAGAGTTCATAGAGGTTCGAGGCGGCGGTCGGCTGACCTTCTAAGATCGCAACCTTGCCGGATTTGCCGGAACCGGCACCGCAATGATCGACCAGGGCTTGCGCCTGGATGAGACCGACCTTCACCCAGTCGGCGCCGACATAATAGTCGGTCGGATTGGTCGTCTCGAGATTGACCTGCAGCACCTTGATTCCCGCATCCACCATGCGCTGTTCCAGGCGGGCATAGGATTGCAGGTCCGGATTGTGGATGATTGCGAGATCCGGCTTGGCCGCGATGATCGCCGTAATGGCACGCGTTCCGGCATCGGTGCTCCAGTTGGGATCGCGGATTTCAAAGCTGTAGCCGAGATCGGCAGCTTGCCGGCGCATGATGGCGGCCCAGCCTTCCGTCAGGTCAAAGCCCATCGCCAGCGGCACGAAGACGACTTTCTTGCCCTTCAAGCTCTCATAATACGGATCGCGCTTGACGTGATTATCAAGCCCCTTCTCATCGGCCTTTGCGTTCGAGACCGCCGATGCCTCGATCGCCAGAGAAAATGCCAGCGCCATTATCGCCGCGACTCTCATGATAGTCCTCCCCTTCCGTGTCTTATCGTTGCCGTCTCTAGATATCGCCCTGCTCCTGTTGCGCCGTCTGCTCATCGCGTGGATTGATGATGCTGTCCATAATGATGGCGCCGAGCAGGATGACGCTCTTGATGAGATTCTGTTCGATATAAGGGACATCCATGATCGTCATGCCATCCAGCAGCACGCCGACGAGCAACGTGCCCACCAGGATGTTACGAACGCCGCCGCGGCCGCCGCTGAGACCGATGCCGCCAAGCACGACGACGAGAAGCACATCATAGATCATCGTCGAGTTGTAGACGCGCGTGCTCATACCCGATGAGGTTGCCGCCATCACCAAGCCCGCAGCATAGGCGATCAGGGCCGTGATGATGTGCTGCGCCACGATCATCGGGCGCACCGGCAGGCCGGCGATGCGGGCAGCCAATGGGTTGTCGCCCATTGCGTAGACGAACCGCCCGAAACGGGTCCACCGCAACACAAACCAGACAATCGCTGCCAGAACGATAAAGGCGATGATCAGCATCGGCATGCCGAGGATCGTCGCCCTGCCGAGGAAATCGAAAAATGCGGAATTCTCGGGCGTGTTTTGGACATCGACCTGGAATAGCCATCCGCGCCCGACGCCATAGACGACCAAGCCCATCGCCAGCGTGGTGAAAATCGCCGGGATGGTCGCATAGGCGATCAGGATGCCGTTAATGAGGCCGATCAGGATGACCAGGATGGCCCCCAGCATCAATGCGGAACCAAGGGCCATGCCGGCATTCGTCGTCAATGACAGCACCCAGGACACCGATACGACCATTGTCGCGATGAGTGCCAGATCGATCCCGCGGGCGATGACGACCAGACCCATGCCGAGACCTAGGATACCGAGAATGGATACGCTGCGGACAAGGGCGATGAGATTCCCGGTCGTGAGGAAATTGGGCAATATCAATGAAAAAGCCAGGCACATAGCCAGCGCCAAAGCGAGGACAACGCCTTCCTGCGTGAATCTGATCCTGGGCACCCGGCCCCTCCCCACACGTCCGAACGTTATTCGTCCCGTCTGCCTCGATCGGGGCATTGCCTTTATGCGTGCCCCTCGCCGGCGCCAAGCTCCGGCGTCGAGACGACAGAATTCTATTGGCGAATCCGTTCGCGATTTCCGCACGGATAACCATCGTCAATTTCGACCGTTCGGCAAGCCCAGGCTTGGAATAACAGTTATGATGCACGCAACATCCGGTTCATGCGGACGCCGCGGCCGGCAAGCTGTAATCGTATTGGTCATCGGCGGTAAAAAAAACCGCGTTCGCTCGGAGGGACGCCATGACGGAAGGCATGAAAAAGGGCAACGCCCTGATTACCGGTGCTGCCAGCGGTATCGGCAAGGCGATCGCGACACAACTCGTGGCCGAAGGCCACCAGGTCGTGCTCGCCGATCTCGACCGACAGGGCCTGACGGATCTTGCCGGCACGCTTGGCGACAAGGCCGCGACGCTTCAGCTGGATGTCACCGACCGCGCGCGAGTGGACAATTTGCCCGAGCTCATTCCACCGGCATTCCGGCCGATCGACATCCTGATCAATAATGCCGGCCACGATATCGGCGGTCGTACCCGTTTCGACCAGGGCACCGCCGATGACTGGTCGAGCATTATCGACACGAATCTCAATGGCCTGATGCGGGTGACACGCGCGATCTTGCCGGAGATGGTGCGTCGCAACATGGGTGATATCGTCAATATCAGCTCGATCAGCGCGATACGACAGGTGCCGGATATGGCGGCTTACACCGCCAGCAAAGCCGGCATCCGGGCCTTCAGCGATATTCTCCGCGCCGACCTGGCGGAAACGGGCATCCGCGTCACGGAAATCCTGCCGGGATTGACCAAGACGAATATCATCCTGAGACGGCACCGCGGCGACCATGCCCTGGAGCAGGAATATTTCGAGCGTTTCAAGATCGCGCTCGATCCTGAAGACGTTGCCAGAAGTGTGCTCTTCGCGCTGAACCAGCCGGCGCATGTTCAGATCGCGCAGCTTTTCATCCTGCCCGTCAATCGCTGGTGACTGTGGCGGCCGGGCGAGCCTCGATAGACCGGGCCATATTGACCACTGCGTCAATGAACCGCGGCATACATGATCTTTTCCTCCGTCGCCTCATCGGCCGCATATTCTTCGACGATGCGCCCTTTCCGGGAAACCAGGATACGATCCGAGAGATTCAGAATTTCCGGCAGGTAAGAGGAGATCACCACGACGGCCATCCCCTCATCCGCGAGCTTGTTGATGATCGCATGAATTTCCGCGATGGCCCCGACATCCACACCGCGCGTCGGCTCATCGAAGATCACCAGACGCGGTTGCTGGACCAGCGCCTTGGCGATCACCACCTTCTGCTGGTTGCCGCCGGAAAGTTCGATCACCGGTGCGTCTGCGGAGATCGCCCGGATGCTCAAGGACTTTGTCCAGTGCTCGGCGACATTGCGCATATCGGATGACCGTACGATCGTGGCGCGGTTTGCGCTCGATGCCAAGGCACCGATATGGATGCTTTCGGCGATTGACATGGTTTCGAAGATGCCTTCGGACTTCCGATCTTCCGTGACATAGGCGACGCCTTGCCGGACGGCGGGTGCTGGAGTCCGGTATCGCACGCTTCGATTGGCGAGGCGCACGACACCGCCATGGAAGAAATTCCGTTTGAAGACGCCGGAAATGATCTTCGCCGTCTCGGTCCGCCCAGAGCCGATCAAACCAAATATGCCCGTGATCTGGCCCGCATAAACGGCGAAGGAGCTGTTCCGCACCATCCGGCCCATGGAAACGTTCTGCACGCTCAGGACGCGCTTCCCATAGCCGCGGGCTTTCCGGCTGGCGGCATGCGTACCATACAGCTCATCGGACAGATTGCGCCCCACCATGGCGCGGATGATTTTGTCGCGGTCGAAATTGGCCGTGACATCGGTTGTCACCAGGTTTCCATCGCGCAGAACCGTGATGCGGTCGGAAATCGCCAGCGCTTCTTCCAGCGCATGGGAGATGAAAATGATCGAGCAGCCACGGCCCTTCAGGCGCCCAATCAATTCGAAAAAATGCTGCTTCTCCTCGGGTGTCAAGGTCGCGGTGGGTTCGTCGAAGATGATGACACGCGCATTCTTGCGAACCGCACGGGCGATTTCGACCATCTGGCGTTGCGCGGCACCGAGCGCTGACACGTTCAGGGTCGGGTCGACCGGGAAGTTGAGCGACTGCAAGAATTGCTGGGCGGCGATATAAAGCGGCCGCAGGCGGTTGAACGCCTGTTCATCGCCGAGAAACAGATTTTGTGCGACCGTCAGCGATGGAACCAGGCTGGTCTCCTGATAGACCATGGCAATTCCATGTCGCAGCGCCTCGGCCGGAGAGGTGAAGGTGACCGAACTGCCGTCCAAAAGAATCGTCCCGCGCGTCGGTGCGACAACGCCGGCGATCATTTTGGTCAAGGTCGACTTACCCGCACCATTCTCGCCGAGAAGCGCATGGACCTCGCCCATCTCCAGAGACATGGATATGTCCTGAACGGCGGCGGCACCGCGATATTCCTTGGTGAGTCCCCTGACTTCAAGCAAAGCGGGCATCGCTCAGCGTCCTCATTCTTTTGCCAGATCGGCGGATATCAAGGCGTTGTCACCCCGACAGGCAACGAACAGCTCGCCACGGCTTTCCAGGCAACTCGTCACGCCGTGGCGGTGGCCGTCGGCACGGCTATGCAGGGAAGCGACTGGGATAAAGTCGCTATCGAGGCAAACCGCCAAGCCATAGGAACGGGAGGGCGCCCAAGGCTTGAAGATACCGAGCGTCTTGACCGCCCCACCCTGCATCGGCTCCTTGAAGGAGACCCCGGCCCGCAGCGTCGGGGCGATCCAGTAGGTGGGATCGATCTCTCCCATCATCCGGCGCCGGTAGGAATCCTCGCGGAGCACGAATTCGACCAGCTGGCTGCGCGGCGCGAAGACGGCGAGCCACGCGCCGCCGTTCGACCCCGGCGCCAACCGGCCAGGATAGCCCGGCAGATCGTCCAACAGGATTCGCGGCGTGCCCCGCTCGGTTGTCGAAAATTCGAGAATGCGATGACGCCATGATTCCGAAACGGCGATTCTGTTCCCGGCGCGCAGCAGCAATCCGTTGGGAAAAGCGAGATGCATCGCCAGGCAGACAGGATCGGAGCCGTCCAGGGCCACCCGCCACAGCGAGCCGCTGGTCCGATGCTCCAGCAGGTCCCGCTGCCAATCCCCGGGCGCATGCTCATCCGATCCGACGCAGACGAAAAGCGTATCCGGATCCGTGAAGCACAAAGCGGTGGGCGAGATTAAGCGCTTTCGACCCAGGCTGGTGATGGTCTTGCCGTCATGGGCGCCACCGACGATGGCGATGCCGTCGGCACCCAATCCGACCGCCAGGCTGCCGTCATCTGCGGCGGCCAAGGCGGTGACATCCGTCTCGAAGTGAAGGATTTCCTCGGGGTCGGCCAAACCGTCATGAACGTCATCGAGCAAGAGGATATGCTTGCCGCTGGTGAAGAGCAGGTGATCGTCCTGGCTGACCAGATTGTCGGGTGCTGGATATTCTGCCAGCAGCGTCGCCTGGTCCAGGGCCTGGTTTGGGCGCAGGGCGCCATCCATCGACGGGACCGTGGCCGCCTGCCGCATGCCGGGCAGCATCTGGATCAGACTTCCGATCATCTGTCGCCCCAATAGCTGGAGGTCCCGGTCCAATCGCGATCGGCCGCCGGCAAGGTATAACGGCCAATCCGGTTGTTCAGGATGCCGCCCAGATAGAGTTGGCCGCGATGCTCGCGCATCGAGGTGATCATCGGATGGTTCTCGCCGCGACGGTCCCACAGCGTTTCCACCACTTTGCCATCTGCCGAGAATTTAACGACGCAGCCGGTATTGATGTTGGGATAGAGCCATTCATCGGGCGCCACTTCCAGGGCCATGCGCCGCCTGAAGCTCGGCATCCGCAGTGCCAGGTCGAGCGCGGGTGACCGCATCCCCAGCAGCGCCATCCAGTAATTGCCATCCGATGCCCGGTTGATGTTATCGGGATAACCGGGAAGATTCTCAAGCACCCGTTCGACCTGTCCCTCCTTGGGACCGGCGAACCAATAGCGGCTGATGCGGCAGGCCCAGCTCTCGGCAAACAACAGGGATTGTCCGCCCGTTTCAACACAGATGCCGTTCGGAAAGATCAGATTGCGGAGGACCGTCCGTGTCGTGTTCTTCTGGGGATCAAAGCAAATGATGCGGCCACTGCCACGGGATTCGATCGCATCGGCCGGCCAGGTTTCCATGTCATAGCGGACCGTGGCCTCGCTGAAGAACACGCGGCCATCAGGGGCAATATCGAGATCATCGGGCAGGCGCATACGCGAATCATCGACGATCGAGAAAGGTGAGCGATTTGTCTGATCCGTCGCCTTCTCAACCTTGCCGTCGGAGAAAACCTTGTAGAGGCCCATGCCACCAACGCAGACATAGAGCGTCTCCTTGCGGTCGAAGGCGAGGCCAAGCGGATGGCCGCCGATATGGGCAAATATCTTGCCATGCGCGTAATGGGGCGCCTCAAAGCGCACGATATTGCCGAGCCGGTCGCCGCAATAGAGATGATCGTTCTGATCGAAGATCACATCCTCCGCCCCATCGAGCTGACCGAGACCAATGAGTTCGACCTTATCCAGACGATCGTTGAGCGCATAGGGCGACGCGGCATCGTCAGCATCCGGTGCCGGCGCCAACCTGTGATAGGTCGGCGACATGTAGAGCCGCGAGAGGATTTTCTCCCGGTTGCGGATGAAACGCACATCGACGGCGATCGCCAGCAGCAGGATGAGGCCCAGCACCAGTTGCCCAGCCCCGCTCTGCAAACCCATCTGGACGACACCGAGATTGATCATCAGGACGATGATCGACCCCATCAGCGCCTTCGCCACCGAGCCACGGCCGCCGCCCAGGCTGGTGCCGCCGACGATAACCGCGGTCAAGGCAAAAATTTCCAACCCGGCACCTGGATAGGAACCGCCATTACCGAGCCGCGCGGCGTAGAGAAACGACGACAGGCCGCATAGCGCGCCAGAAAGGACATAGGTCCCGCAGACGGTGCGCTGCACGGAAATGCCGGCATTATGCGCCGAGCGCCGGGAACCGCCGACCGCCATGATGTGCCAGCCGAGCCGGCCGCGGGACAGAAAGAGATGAATGCCGATGGCGACAAAGATCAGAATCACGAAACTGACGGGAAGGCCGAGCACCGAGCCTTGGCCGACAAAGTCCCAGATCTTGGAATCATAGAATCCTGCGGAGATGTCCACCGCATAATTCAGCAGAAGCACATCGACGAGTGCCCGGATCGTGATCAGGCTCACAAGCGTCGTCAAGAATGCACGCAATCGGCAGAAACCAATCAGAATGCCGTTGATCAGCCCGGCCAGGGAACAGACGGCAATAACGCAGGGAAGCACAAGGACGACCGGCAAATTGAACATATTCGTCAGCGCCAGAGCCGTCAGGTTGCCCAAGGCGAAGATGGATCCGACACTCAAATCGATGCCGCCGCCCATGATGACAACCATCATTCCCAGCGCCACCAAGCCAAACTCGCCGAGCTGTCGCCCGGCATCGGAAATATTGGCGCCCGTGAAGAAGCCGGGTGCCAGCATGGCGAACAGGCCGACCACCAGGACCATGAAGGTGGCCGGGACGGCGCTGTCGATCCATTGCTTGGACAGGATTTCGCCCAGCAGATGGGTCGGAATCAGCCGGTATCGCCATTTTGTCAATTCCTCGAAAGCGAATTGACGGCTAGCCGGTCGTCTCTCGACTGGAACTTGCGACGTGGATTCGATAATGCTCATGATCCCGATGACTTCAAAATCCGCGATCGGCGCGACGGGCAGGCTTTCATGCCCGCCGCGCCATCTTCTTCATGACAGTCAGTTACTTGAAGTCATCCATGGTCCAGCAGGAACCCGGCTTGATATTATCCTTGGTGAGCAGTTCGCCCCGTGTCGGCAGGGTGAATTTCGGCGCATCGGGGGCCGGCTTGCTCTGCAGCAGGATACGAATGACATTGTTGATATCGCGCGCCTGGCCACGCACGTCGTAGCTGAAATAGGCCGAATAGGTGCCATCCATCAGCCTGTCACAAGCGGCCTCCTTGTAGCCGCCGCCGGAAGAGACAACGAAGACCTTATCCTCCATATGCGCTTCCTTCACGGCCGAGCCCGCACCGATATCCATGCCGTCCCAGAAGCCGATCACGCCACAGAGGTCCGGATGCTGCTGCAACACGCTCTGCGTAATTTCACGCGCCTTCCCCGCATCCCAGTTGGCAGACTGGTTGGAAACGATCTGGATCTCGGGATGCTTGGAAAACACGTCCGTCACGCCGCGGATCTGATAGGCGCTGGCGGCCGAAGTCAGGATGCCCTGCACGACCGCCACCTTGCCGGACCGACCGGTGCCCGCGCCGCATTTATCAACGATGTATTGCGCTTCCGCCTCGCCGTTCAGCTCCCACTCTTCGCCGATATAGTAGGTCGGATAGGCAGACTTGATGTTGACCGAGATGAAATGGATGCCGGCTTCGGTGCCGCGCTTCAACAGCTTGGCATAGGATTGCAGGTCGGGATTCTGCAGCACAATAATGTCCGGCTTCGAATTGATCAGCTGATCCATCGCCTGGACGCCGACATCGGTGTTCCAGTTGGGGTCCCGCGCGATGATTTCGTATCCCAGTTCCTTGGCCTGAATCTGCATGCCGGCATACCAGCCCTTGGAGAGATCGTAGCTCATCGAGAACGGTACATAGCCGATCTTCTTGCCCTTCATCGCCTCGAAATAGGGTTTGATGGTCGGATCGACGATGCCTTCGACGCTGGTCTCCGCCGCTGCATGCCAAAGGGAAGAAAGAGAGAGCATGGCCAGCGCCCCCATTAGGCCACGAATAGTCGCCGCCTTCAGCACGCTCCGGCCGTTCCGCCGCATCGGGTTATCGTCGTTCAAGCTCTTCACCGTTTCCTCCTGATAACGTGTCATTGGTCTCCCCCTACCTTCCGCAGACAAAATTCGGCAGTCACATCGCGCAGATGCGTCGGGTCATATGTCGCCCTGCTGGGAGGTCTGCTCGTCCCGCGGATTTATGACCTGATCGATGGCGATGGCGATCAAGAGGATCATCCCCTTGATGGCGTTCTGCGCCGTAAACTGGATGTTCAGGATGGTCATGCCGTTCAGAAACGTGCCGATCAGCAGGGTCCCGACCACGACATTGCGGACCCCGCCCTTGCCACCGCTCAATCCGATGCCGCCCAGGACGACGACCAGGATGACTTCGTAGATGAGCAAGGTGTCGGTGATCCGGGTGTTCATGCTGTTGACCGCGGTCGCCTGCACCAAGCCGGCGATAAACGCGACGATGGCGGACAACGTATATTGCAGCACCAGGACCGGCCGTACCGGCACGCCCGTGATGCGGGCCGTCGCCCGGTTGTCACCGATCGCATAGGCGAACCGCCCGAACTTGGTATATCGCATCAGAAGAGAAATAAGTCCTGCCAGGACGGCGAAGACGATCACCGGCATGGGCACGCCATAGACGCGGCCTTTGCCGAGTTCCGCCAGTTCACCCAGGCTGGCGGGCAGATAGACCGTATCCTGGCTGATCAGGCTGAAGCGTCCAAACCCATAGATACAGGCGGCCGTAGCCAGCGTGGCGAATAAAGGCGGAATTTCCACATAGGCGACGAGAATGCCGTTGATGATGCCCACCAGGACCGCCGAGCCCCCGCCGATCATCATGGCCATAGGAACGGGCATGCCGTTGTTGATGAGCTGCAGCGCCCAGGCCACCGACATTGCCATCAACGCCACCATCGACAGATCGATGGCGCCGGTGACGATCATGGCCCCCATGGCAACGCTCAGAATCCCGAGAACCGAGACGCTTTGCAGCAGCAGGGCAACATTGTTCGCCGTCAGAAAGCCCGGAAGGAACAGGGAAAAACCAAAAAACAACAGAAGGAAGATCGTGAAGACGATCTTCTCCTGTGTAACGATCCTTGTTCGCCGGACCGCGACCTTCACTATCTCGACTCCCCGCTTCAATCATCGGCCCAACAGCGATGCGCCGATTGCGCTGCTCTCTATCTCGCAGCGATATATGTCCCGCCATTTTTGCGGCGCACAAACCGCGCCCCACAGGCAGCTATCCGGGACAATGTAGAGGCAGGAACGGCAAGGAGGCAGTCCTTCAGTTCTTATAGCAGTTATATCGAATGTGGCGGGACGGCTCTCCCCGCTTCCGGCCGCTACATCAGATGATTGCGTGAGAAGCCCGTTGACGTGCCCCTTGATCTCCGAGCACAATCTTAACTTGTCTCACGCAGCCTGCAGTGAGGCCGGCGCTAAGGCATGATCATAAGAATAGCCGCGCCCGATAGCCTGGGGAGGCGGTGTCAGAAGCCACATGGAGCTTAAACAACTTAAATATTTCCTCTGCGTCGCAGAGCTCGGCAGTTTCTCCAAAGCTGCGGTGCAGCTCAGCGTGGCGCAGCCGATCCTGAGCCGTCAGATCCGCTCGCTCGAACATGATCTGAATGCCGAGCTGTTCTACCGGAACGGGCGGGGCACCGTTCTGTCCGAGGCGGGAAAGCTGCTCGAAATCTATGCGAAGGAAGTCGTGCAGACGGTCGGCAAGGCCGGCCTCGAGATCATGGCGATGAAGGCGGCACCAAGCGGGCGCATCACCATCGCCATGCCACCGTCGATCGGATGGGTGTTGACGGTCCCCTTGGTCTTGCGCTGCCGCCGTGAGTTTCCGACGATCGCGCTGCATGTCGTCGAGGGGTTCAGTGGCCATGTGACCGAATGGCTTTCGACCGGGCGAATTGATATCGGTGTCGTTTATAACGCGCCTCGATTGCCGACCCTCTTGACCGAACCATTGCTGGAGGAACGGCTCGTTCTGCTGGGACCGGCGGAGGACACCGCACAATTGGGCAGCGGGCCCGTGCCCGCGTCACGCCTGGAGGATATCCCCCTCATTCTGCCGGCCCGGCCACATGGCCTGCGCGTATTGATCGACCGAATGCTTGAGAAATCCGGCATCGTTGCCAATGTCCAGCTTGAACTGGATGCCATGACGTCGACCCTGGGCCTGGTCGAAGAAGGGGTCGGTTATACCATCTTGTGCGATGCAGCGGTGCAGCCCTTGGTGCGGGCGGGCCGCATTCGCTCCTGGCCGATCGAAGCCCCGACGATGACCCGGCAATTGATGCTGGCGACGTCCTCGCAGCGTCCCACCAGCGTCGCGACGCGGATCGTGGCTAAAATGATCCGCGCCCAGGTCGCGGAACTCTTTGCCGACACACAGGAAACGGCAGCCGTCGACTGAGCTGGCGGCCAGCCCAGTCGGATCCAACCCGATCACATATCGAAAAGCTATATTCTGTTATGCCAATTACACGTATGGCGCACGCGCATGGGATTGATTGATAGTGAGAACCCAATCAGCAACGGGTCGAGACGATCGTGACAAGCAAACATTTCGGCTTTATCGGCGTCGGTCGGATGGGTGGGCTCATGGTTGGCCGCCTGCTGGATGCCGGTCATACGCTCAGCATATTCGACCGTAGCGAAGCGGCCCTGGCACCCCTGTTGGCGCGCGGCTGCAAGCGCGCGGCATCCGCTGCCATGGTTGCGTCCGAGGCGGAAATCGTCTTCGCCAGCCTGCCGACGCCAGCCATCGTTCAGCAATCTGCGCTTGGAGAAGACGGCGTCATTCACGGATCGAAGATCAAGACCTTCATCGACATGTCGACGACCGGCCCCCGGATCGCCCAACGGGTTGCGGAAGGGCTTGCCGAACGAAAGATCGGCGCCGTGGATGCGCCGGTCAGCGGCGGCCTCGCGGGTGCGCGCAACGGGACACTCGCGGTCATGGTATCCTGTCCGAAGCTGGTTTTCGATGAACTGGAACCGGTGCTGCGAAATTTCGGCAAGCTGTTTTTCATCGGCGAGCGCCCCGGCGCGGCGCAGACCATGAAACTGGCGAACAACCTGCTGGCTGCCTGTGCCGTCGCCATTTCGTCCGAAGCGATGGTCATGGGAGCCAAAGCCGGCCTCGATGCGCAGACCATGCTCGACGTCATCAATGTCAGCAGCGGTCGCAACAGCGCCACCCAGGACAAATTCCCGCGCGCCATCCTTCCGCGCACATTCGACTTCGGATTTGCGACCGGCCTCTCCTATAAGGACGTCTGCCTGTGCCTGGATGAGGCCGAGAGTCTTGGCGTGCCGATGATCGTGGGCAGCGCCGTCCGCCAGCTGCTAGCGGTGACCAATGCGCTCTACGGACCCGAGTCAGATTTCACATCCATCTGCAAGAGCGTCGAGCAATGGGCCAAGGTCGAGGTCCGCGGATAAGCAACCATCCAACATACCCGAGCGCGCCCGAGTATCCAGCCGCAAGTCTAGAGTGAGCCTGTCATCGAGATGCATCCTTCCCTCGTCCGACGCATAGCAACGGCTGCAGCCGGGGCGCAGTTCGATCAGTTCACCCCCGACGTCGTGGCAAAGCTGAAGCTGTGCCTGCTGGATTTTCTAGCCTGCGCTTTCGAAGCGCGCGATCTGCCTTGGAGCCGCCGCGCCGCCGCGCTGGCTGCACGTCAGCCAGGCATAGCGACAATCCTCGCCACCGGGCAGACAGCTTCCGTCGCCGAGGCGGCTTTTGCCAATGCCGTTGCCGGTCATGGACTCGTCCGGGAAGACATGCATGCCGGCAGTGTCAGCCATCTTGGCGTCGTCGTACTGCCGACCCTTCTCGCCCTCTCGCAACAGAGCCGGATAGCGGGCCGTGATTTCATCATCGCGGCGATCACCGGTTACGAGGCCGGTGCCCGCCTTGGCCGCGCGCTCATCACGCCGGATTTCGCGCGATTCTTTCGTCCCACCGGCTTTACCGGTCCCATTGCCGCCGCCTGCGCCGGCAGCCGCCTGCTCGGCCTCGACGAAAGCATTTTTGCGAGTGCGATCGCCCTCGCGGCGAATACGACATCCGGTCTCAACCAATGGCCGCATGAGGGTGGGGAAGAGATGTTCTATCACCCGGGATTTGCGGCGCGAAACGCGGTCACCTCCATCGCCCTTGCGGAACTCGGCGCCGAAGCGTCGGATGGTGCGCTAGACGGTCCGGCGGGGCTGATCTCGGCCTATCATCCTGCCGATGCGATCCCGGAAATCACCCTGTTCGACGATGTGCCCGAATTGCTCGCGGTTTACAACAAGCCCGTCCCGGCCTGCAATTTCGCACAGACACCCTGCCAGGCGGCCCTGTCACTCATGGCGCCAGGTCAGATTCAGGCCAGTGGAATTCGGGCGATCCGCATCTCGGCCTCATATGCGGCGATCCATTATCCCGGTTGCGACCATGACGGGCCATTCAGAAACCGTCTGCAGGCCAAGATGAGCATCCAGTTCGGGGTCGCCGCGGCGTTGCGGTTTGGCGGGGTAGCGGAAGCAAATTACGACGACCTTCACGAAGCCGAGGTCATGCGGTTGATCGGGTTGACGACACTGGAGGTCGATCAGGGATTCACGGCGGCTTTCCCGGCCCGACAGGGGGCCCGGGTTGAAATCGAGACAGCTGACGGAAAACTGCATCAGCAAGCGCTTGCCGATGTCGTTCCGGCGACGGAGGCGGAAATACGTGCTCGCTTTGGAGCTGCTGCGACAGATGCGCTCGGCAGATCCCGTGCAGCGGCGATCGAGCAGTTCATCGAAAAGCTGGAAAGTGCCGAGTCAGTTGGTGAGGTACTGCAACGCGGCTAACTCCATCTTTCGAAGGAGCTACGCTGCCTGCTGAACCTTGCGATGACCAATGACCGGCTTCTTGCTCGACGGTTGGGCTTGAAGGCTG
>LNAP01001399.1_pt1 | contig 67067 bp, 64 predicted proteins | sample 602601 | NCBI WGS metagenome assembly LNAP01 (sample SAMN02440304, study PRJNA202911) | soil metagenome | biome: Subtropical and temperate rainforests or woodlands; isolation source: soil samples (1 kg each in a 20% v/v slurry with milli Q water) were... ...
TACTGAATCTTTAGTTTTGGTTTGACGGAATTTCTCTGGATGCCAGCCGCGGCGATATTCTTCACCTGCTGTTGCATTTTGAGTACAAATCATTGGAGGACCGCCGATTTCCCAGCGAGAAATACAAACGTTACAACCGATACAAACACGGATATCGTCGTAGCGACCTTGTTCAATTTTTTGTGGCAGGAACGGGTCAGCAATTGATGGTCGTGCACAACCGATAATATCGGCATAGCCTTTAGTCACGATTTCAGTCATTTTTTCAGGATCAACAAAACGGCCAACACCTAATACCGGTTTTTTAGATACCTGTTTTACAAACTTGGTCCAAGGCACTTGGTGACCTTGCTGGTAGAAACGTGATGGACCTGCATCTTCGCCCCACTCTGCAATATCGCCAACGTCCACGTCCCACAAGTCGAGCAACGGGTCAGCAAGTTCAATGAACTTCATGCCGTCTACTTCAACTTCGATCTGGCCTGGGCCATATACGGTATCAACCGCAAAACGCGTTGCAATCGCACACTCGTCGCCTACTGCATGTTTAACTTTTTCCAAAGTTTCCAGCCAGAAGCGTGCACGGTTCTCTAATGAGCCACCGTATTTATCGGTACGTTTGTTGTAGTATGGGTTCAGGAACTGCAGTGGCAGGTATGAGTGCGCGCCGTACACGTAGATGATGTCGAAACCGGCATCACGTGAACGTTTAGCTGCATCTACATAGTATTGCTGCACTTGAGCGATATCGCTGAAGTCCATTTCTTTACAATAGGACAATGTTTCAAACTCTGATGCATATTGGCTTGGGCCGCGTGGTGTAGCACGAGACTCCATGTTTGGTGCATGTGCGCCGCCGTACCATAACTCTACGCCAGCCAATGCGCCGTACTTGTGGACTTCTTCAGTCATTGCGCGTAAATTGCGCACATCGCCTTCGTCCCAGATACGTGCTGACAAACGATGTGTATCATCTGATTCAGGGTTGATTGAGCAGTACTCAGTGTTCATCGCTGCCCAGCCGCCTTCAGCCTTCATTGAGCGGTGCGCTGCCTGAAAGCCAGGTTTATCAGAACCAGCACCAATACAATGCGGTACTTGATAAAAGCGATTGCGTAATGTTTTAGGACCAATTTGGATTGGTTCAAACAAAATGTCGTGTTTTGGATCGCGTGCCATTTTTTCATCTCCGGTTGTTGTGAATGGAATTAACTTACCTGCCATTCTCATCGCGATGACGCGGAGACACAATTACACTCATGGCTTACTACCAAGGTGTTACTAGCGAATTTAGCGCTAGACCATGTAAAAAAAGGAGGAGATTTTCATCTCCACCTTTTTTCAATTTAACACACTGTTAAGCCCGCCGATCCTGCACGGGCTAATGTATTAAAATTACAAGCTATGCATGTACCAAACCAGAGCGACGCCGGTAGCAATCGCCAGATAAGGCAAGATACCTGCTCGATTCGCTACACCGTCTTCATGCCCGGCAATATGCATGTCTTCCAGCATTTGTTTAGGGAACACGCCTTTATCCTGCACGTAGTGCCTGTAGATAAATACCGGAATTATCAATGCAGTGAAGATCAAACCAGTCATCAACGTACCGGTACCCCATACATCAGCACCCAAGCCCATGATTGCCAGATTGACATAACCCAGTATGCCACCCAAGGTGATCAGGATTAAAGGCGCTTTATATGGACGCTCCCAGTTTGGACGGTCAAGCCTGTGGATCCAGCCTGAGTTAAGGTTAAGGAAGTTAAAGATGATGTAACCGATATTTGACGCAGCAAGTACAAACACATAGTCAGACATCATGAGCAGCACAAGGTTAAAGCAAAGGTCAGTCCACATTGCACTGGTAGGTGCGCCATGTTCATTCACGCGGGACAAATACTTTGGCAGCCAGCCATCTACTGATGCCTGATATAAAGTACGTGAAGAGCCTGCCATTGAAGTCATGATCGCCAGCAATAAAGCCAGTACCATCATGATAATCATCAAGTTAGCGACAAATTTCCCGCCACCCACGATATCAGAGAATGCTGCAGCCACACCCATGCCACTATAAATAGAGGCTTCCAGCATGCCACTATAAACAGCAGGCGTCACGACTACACCAGCAGCATCTACCACTGCCGGGGTTACCATCTGACCTAAACCTAAATGACTTTGGAAAGCGATAGGCACTAGCGTAAATACTGCCACGCAAAGTAAACCAGAGTAGAAGATAGCCTTGAAGGTGTCTGATTTAGGGTTTTTGAACTCGCGCGTATAACATACTGCGGTTTCAAAACCATAAGTAGACCATGCGGCAATAAACAAACCGCCAGCCATCAGCTTCCAGCCTTCAATACCCCAGACCCCATCAATCACGTTGCCGGCAGCATCATGTGCCAATGGTGCCAGCGGAAAGAAGTTTGCCTGCGAGGTATCGCCGGTAATCAGGGGCACTAAACCAATCAGCATCAGTGGAATCAATGCGATCAAGCCAAGTACCATCGTGGTTTTTGCTGAACGTAAAATACCGCCATGCTGAATGAAGAATACTGACAGCAAAACTGAAGCACCCAAGATAAAGGTCGCGTTAATTCTCAGCGACAGTCCTTCTTTAATCATGCTTAAATCCAGCAATGTCAGCTGCCAGGTATTAATGACGGCATCGGGTGCAAACAGCGCACTCAGCAAATAGCCTGCCGCCAGCCCGGAGCCAATCGCGAGTACCGGCGACCAGGCAAACCAGTTACACCATACTGAAACAGGTGCTATAAACTTACTATACTTAACCCATGCAACAGCACCATAAATCGATGCACCGCCTGACTTATGCGGAAACAACCCGGCAATTTCTGCATAAGTAAAAGCTTGTATAAAACCAAAAGTAATTGATATCGCCCATATCATCCAAGCAGGCTTACCAACAGTGGCGGCAATCGCGCCGATTGAAAAAAGAACAAGCGCTGGAACGCCGCTTGCTACCCAGAATGCACCTTGCCAGCCAATCTTTCTATGTAACGTCGCGTTTTGCACTACGACGTTTTCGGAAAGATCAGCTGAAATTGCATCAACTGACGAATTTAAGCTCAATTTAAGTCCCCTTTTAAGAAAATTCCCAACATCAGGCCAAAATGGTGATGACCACAACACAACCGGGTAAAGCAAAAGAATTTAGTCTTGCCACTTACTTTAATTACTTTTTTATACGGAATATCAACAAAACTCCTAAATTCTCGAGTCATTTGATAGCAATCATCAGCGCCGCACAATCACCACTATGGATTACTCTAAAAGTAGTAGTTACACAAATCGGTAATATATTTGGACTGCATTTAACACATGCAGATACTCCTTTCGTGTTACGTCTTCAAGGGGATTTTTAATACGATGCATAGTGTTTACTATATGTTTCGTATAGAAGCGAATAAGCAAAGCGTAGATAACAAAACCCATAATAAACAATCACTTGTACTAGCGTCATTTAAACCCAACCCTACACTGGAATAAAGCCATGACAAACAATACTAGCGCTTATCATGCAGCAGATAAAAAATCACTCTACGAAGCAATCGGCGGCGAACATGGCGTTCAAAATCTGGTTAAAGTTTTCTATGACCTGGTTGAACAGCACCCGGAAGGGCACAAATTACACTTGCTGCACCTGCGCGGTAACGGCATTGCCCACTCGCGTGTAGAGCAATTTAATTTTCTATCCGGCTTTTTGGGCGGGCCTAAGCTCTATGTTGAAAAACATGGACATTCAAACGTCAGACTGATGCATGAACACGTCGAAATTAATAGCGAGTCAAAAGACATCTGGCTTAAATGTATGGACATGGCGATTGATGAAATCGGTATTGACGCAGAAGTGAAAGTTAAACTCATGAACAACTTTACGACGATTGCCAATTTACTTGTCAATCGATCTGATTAATTTTCCATAAACCAACACCACAGGAAACCATATATGGCTAATATATCGACCACTGCTAGTTTCCAGGACGCAACCTCTCCGGATACCAATTTAAAGTCAGCTTTACACAAACACTATTTGCGCAACCAGCGCTGGGGGTTTATGTGGGCATTATGGACTGCAATATTGTGGGGGGCTTGGTATGTGCCGGGAACAGCGCTTTGGTCTGAGTTTCCCTACGTAGACATTGCTGCTGACCAACAGTCTTTACGACTGGCAGCCACGGCAGTGATGACATGGATACATGCGATTACCGTATTTCTGTTTTTGTTACTGTGGAATGCTGTACTTGGTAAAGTCAAAGACTACGGCCGAACCATGGTCAGGTTTAAAACCATATCTAAATGGTATGCGCTTGCCTCTCTGTGTGGCGGGCCATTGGCAATATTTGGTTCTTATATGGCAATGGGTTTTATCGGGCCAGTATTTGCTGCAATCTCTTCTTTGTTCTATCCGGTCATTGGCGCCGTCATCGCCAGACTCTGGTACAAGGAGAAAATATCCCGACGCGCTGCAATTGGTATGTGCATCATTATTTTTGGCGGCATGATTATTTACGGGCCAGGCCTGTTTGGCGAAATGAATGAATCTAATCCAAATGCATGGCTCGGCTACCTGGGCGGCATTATGTCAGCAATCGGCTGGGGCACGGAAGGCGCAGTAGCTGCCCGCGCGATGGATGTGTCTGATCCGGACGTTGGCATACACTGCCGATTCTCTTTCGAAATTTTATTCTGGGGTATGTTAATACTGCCGGCACTGGCTTTGTTTACAGAGTTACCGATTGCCGAGCTGATTATTAACACCATCACCCATGACAAAGCCATGCTGTGGATAGTGCTGGCTGCGGCATGCCATGCCTATTGCTACACGGCATTTTACAAGAGCTTCAGCCTGATCGGGGTTGGGCGCGGAGAAGCGATAGGTAACCTCTATGCAGTGTTCGCATTGATTTTTATTGCAGCGTTTACCTTGCAGTTTCCGCAATGGTACTTTGTACTCGGCCTCATATTCACTGTTTTAGGCAGCTTTGTCATGTTTAGTGAGTCAGCTGAGTCGGTGGCTAATTTACGTGATGTTGATACAACTGGAGCGCATTAAATGAAAGTACATCAAAAGGGTTATCTATTATTAGCGCTCAACAAGTCAGGCACCCTGTGGGATTATGAGTTAATTAAAAAGACGCTGCATGAATACAATGAGTCCGGTGCATTCAGGGAAAAAACCTTAAGCATCGCGCTTGATGAATTGGCGGCAGCTGGGCTCATTAGCCGCATAGAAGAAAAACTGGAAACCGTCGGTGATCAATTGAAATTACGCTTTAAATACAAGCTATCTGATTTTGGTGTTTCCAGAATGGTAGATACGGGACTGCTGCTAGCCTGGTAAACCCTACTATTGTTATAGCAGACACCAGTACAAATACAGTCAAATCAATAAACGACAGGAGCAGCACATGAGTGATTTTTGGGGTTATGCAGGCGCTGATGCACTGGCATTTATAGTGATTGGCGGAGCGAGTATTATTTGCCTCATCTGTGCCAGAATATTTGTAAACACCACTGGTGAGTAACTGCTAACTCACTTGCTTAGCATGTGCACTACCCATGCTGATTGATGTAAATAAGAAGAGAATTGTCAGATACGGGTAAGGCCAGTTAAACTCAAGCAGCTTTTTTTAACGCTTAGGCACCGGAAGCAAGCGCCCATACTCTGCCTGGACAGCTGCGTAACACTCGCATACTCTTTTTTCAAGCTTGGGGCGATCCAGCACTGTAATCCGGCCACGCGCATAGGCAATCAAGCCATCTTTCTGCAACTTACCGGCAACATCGGTCACGCTTTCTCTTCGCACACCAAGTAGTTTGGCAATTAATTCCTGGGTGATTAACACCTTGTTTTCGTGCAGCCTGTCTACACTCATCAATAACCAGCGGCAAAGCTGCTGATCAATGGTATGGTGCTGATTACATACCGCAGTCTGTGAGGTCTGCGCAATCAATGCCTGCGTGTAAAGCAAGGCGATTTTCTGCAATTGACCACCCAAGGCAAATTCTCGTTTCAGAATCTTCCTGCTCAGCCGGTAAGCATAGCCGGCGCATTGCACTTCAGTACTGCTAGGCATGCTCTCGCCACCCATGTAGATGGATATGCCTATCATGCCTTCATTACCAACAATTGCGATTTCACTTGAAGAGCCGTCTTCCAACTCATAAATCAGCGAAACTATGCCACTGATCGGGAAGTGAATAAACTGTACGTGATCTCCCGCTTCAGCAAGCGTCCAACCGAGCGGCATTTCTACTAGCTCCAAGTCTGGAAGAATGCGCTCAAACTCTGACTTATCCAGCGCTGCAAGTATGTTATTTTGTTTAGGATCCGGTTGTTTAATTGTTTCTGCCATATGTGGAATCTTATTTGATTGATCTGAATTGCTGTACCGTTTGAGCGACTGGCTTAGGCTTCTTGCAACATTTACATATCCACTCTCGTGGCCGGTGAAATGCTGACCAGACGCCGGGGAGTCAATGACATTGCTGACAATCCACCTGCCCTAAACTTCGTTAATATGATTCTTTACATTGGGCGCGCGCTACCCTTGATTGATTACTTATTAATAGTGATAAAACGCATTGTGACTCACCCATAATATACAGGCTTTTAGCGTTTATAAGTGCTGACGCAAGATTGATTAATCGTGCTTTATATTAATGATGATAACAGTATACAACACGAGCCTTACCTTGCTACGTTAGTTTGATTACGGACTCAACATCCGTATCAAACTCGGTAAGGCTCGTAGTTACAAGTGCATACTCAGTTCAGACTGAAACTTCTTGAAACCAAATATCTACAGAAATTCTGTAACCTGCAAGCCAAAGCCCGCCATGCTAGGCATCTTGCGCGGCTCCGCCATCAGGCGCATTTTCACCACTCCCAGATCTCGTAGTATTTGCGCACCAATTCCGTAATCTTTGAGCGTGTATTGATTGTTAGCAGGGAAATTTGCTGAATTAATTGCATGGATGACATCCTCACTTTTCTCGTCGCGTCTTAACATCACAATTACGCCTGCACATGGCATCAGGCAGGCTCCAACTATGGCTTTTGTTGCTGGCATCGAGTAAATCCAGCACCGACAAAGGCTCATGTACACGCACCAGAACGCTTTTATCTGCGGCAATATCGCCTTTAATCAGCGCCAGATGTGTTTGATTAGCAATAGATTCCTGATACGCAATTAACTGAAACGGACCATACGCTGTTTCAATCAGTCGTTCAGCAACGCGTTTTACTAAAGATTCTGTTTGGCTTCTGTAATTAATCAGGTCAGCAATCGTACCGACTTTAAGATCATGCTTGGCAGCAAAGTCTAATAAATCAGGCAGGCGTGCCATTTCTCCATTATCTTTAAGAATTTCGCAAATCACTGCTGAAGCATCCAGCTTAGCCAGCTTGGCAATATCACAGCCAGCCTCAGTATGGCCGGCACGAACCAGAACGCCGCCCTTTTGCGCAATTAAAGGAAACACATGACCTGGGCTGACAATATCCATAGGCCGTGCATTCACATGCACAGCAGTCTGGATGGTATGCGCCCGGTCTGCTGCTGAAATACCGGTAGTGACGCCTTCAGCGGCCTCAATCGAGGCCGTGAAGTTAGTGCCCATCTTGGTGCCGTTACGGGCTACCATAGGGCTAAGATTCAACTGTTTGCCTCGCTCTTCCGTGAGCGTTAAGCAGATCAAGCCACGCCCGTGCTTGGACATAAAGTTGATATCCTCAGGCGTCACATATTGTGCGGCCATCACCAGATCGCCTTCGTTTTCACGATCTTCATCATCCAGTAGCACCACCATGCGACCTTGGCGTATTTCCTCGATTATTTCTGTAATCGGGCTAATAGATTTGCTGCGTTTCAGAAACAGATCCATTCCTGGAATCGGTTTCTGTTGCTCTAATAAGTTAGTGCTAACGAAGTTATTCATGATGTGCTCGTTATAAATTGTGGCTTGTTATGCAGGCGTATGCTGAATGGTTATGTATGGATTCGAAGTTTTCACATTCAACCGTAAAATTCTTGATGCGCTCATCTTTGTAAAAAGCGGCAGCAATATCACGCACCATATCTTCTACAAACTTTGGGTTGTCGTAAGCGAGCTCAGTTACATACTTTTCATCAGGGCGCTTTAATAAGCCATACAACTCTGATGAGGCTTGGGCTTCTACCGTCTTGATAATATCTTCTATATACATCAGCTCTTTGAGCGCGACGGTTACCGTGACGTGAGAGCGCTGATTGTGCGCACCATACGCAGATATTTTTTTAGAGCAGGGGCAAAGGCTGGTGACCGGAATCAGCACTTTGACTTTGACATCATGATAGGCTTTTGTAATTTCACCGATAAATGTGACCTCGTAATCCAGCAGGCTTTTTACACCGGAAACCGGGGCTGATTTATTCACAAAATAGGGAAATGACATTTCTATATGGCCTGAATCTGCTTCAAGTTTCAGCGCCACTTGTTTTAACATTTTATAAAAATTTTCTATTGAAATCTCATGGTCATTACCATTAAGAATTTCAATGAACCTGGACATGTGCGTACCTTTTAAATGCTGCGGCAAATGCACATACATATTAAATGTCGCAACGGTATGCTGAGATTCACCCGCTTTATCTTTAATCTTAACCGGGTGGCGTATTGATTTGATCCCGACCTTATCAATCGCAAGCTGACGTATATCAACCAAATTTTGTACATCTTCTATTGAAAAACCTATTGGCGAATTCATAATTATTTTCTCTTTTCAGTAGCGCTACTGACAGCAAAAGGGTTTTAAATTTAATTTTGGTTAATACGCACGAAGTAATACATATTCAAAAAAAAGGGGGCAAATACAAAATATGCAGTATTGCAATGCCCCCAAGGGAGTTCAACTTCGTAGTAAGTTGGGAGATGACGTGTTGTCAAAACTTACAACTGAATTTTCTAACTTAGAAGCACCTGTGACAATCGTCACTAAGGATTACTCCGTTGGGATTAGTTGTTTTAAATCAAGCCAGGAATAGAATGGGCAATTAGCGACGTGAAATCAAATGAAGGTATCAAACACTTGCAAACTGAAATTAAGCTGATATTTTTGCGAGGGCGATAAGAACAGGAAATGGATGGCAATTAAGCATTACTTGCTTTAATACGCAGATGGCACGACATGATTAAAAACATACTCTACGTCACTGTAATACGCAGAGTATGTTTATTAAAACTTAAACAAAAAGTTTAAATTACAATGGTGCGCGTTGACCACAGAAGAAACCAACTGCGCGGTCTGGTGTGCTGAATGTAATTTTGCAGCCTGATGGGAAGTAAAGCACATCACCCACTGTAGCAGTTACTTTTTGACCTGTTTCATCAGAAATAATGAATGTGCCTTCAACAACAATCTTCATTTCTTCATAGTCATACTCATAAACCAGTGAATTGCCTTTATCCAGATGGAAGAAGTGTCTTGTGAAACGAAAGTATCACCTAAAAATGCTGGAACGCCTGGCACATTCATTGATGGTTGTACATCTTTAACAGCCTGTTTTTTGTAATAGAAAGGTTTAGTACTCATTGCAATTCTCCTTAGGGGGTTCACTTGAAAGTGTATGTATTAAATCGTTTCTGAATGAAACCTACAATCACACCTAAGAGGTACTCTCTAAGAAGGATAACCAAAACCAGTTAGCCAACATCAAGCTATCTGCTGCTTGCTCATCATATAAAACCCAATAAAAACAACAATCTTTTTCATTTACTTGTGCTGTGTCATCGGCAAGTACATTTAAAACCAGAGGTTGTTAGCAGTGGGCCGCTACATGTTATTCAGCAAAGTATTGAATCGGCCGCGGGTGCAATAAGTTTAAGTGATTGAGACACTCGGCACGCCACTGATCAAGCTGCTCTACGCTGATATTTTTCTGCTCGGGCTCAAATAAAGGCTTATTCCCATTCAAGACCTCAGCTATATCCGCAATAGCTATCTGTGTTTTTGCAACATAGTAAATAAAGTTTTTGCTGATGCGTTTATCAACCAGCCGGGCTACCATATAAATGATATGCGGCAATTTGATTAGTCTTAAAAAGCCATCTCCCGAGGCCAGCCTGCTCAACGCAACATTAGTTACGCGTTCATTACACCTGAAGTGCGGGGAAATGAATTTTGAAATTGTTGCCTGATGTTTATTTAAAAGCTGCCGTGGTGACGTATTCATCAACGGCGCCAGATATGCATCCATTGCCCACTCTGAAGCAATATGCGTAGCCATGGTGTTGTTTAACCACATCGCCTCATGCGCCGGTACAAAGTGATGGTGCGCAATCACGTCTATATATAAATGACTGGCATATCCCACCGCAATCGCTGTTTCCTCATCTGTTTGCGCACGCTGCAGCAAGTGATGTGCATTCTCCCACAGGTGTGTGTACCTGAAGCGATGACTGATGATTGCGAGATCTGGCAGGCAGGCGCCTGCCATTACTAACTCCGGAAAACGTTTGATGGCATTCTGCAAGCGCGGGTCTAATAGAGGCATTGCCCAAAGCAACGACTGCGCAAAATACAAGTGCGTCACCAGACCCCATGCGTAGGCATCATTGGTATAAATGCAGCATGGGAGCCACCAGTAGCATTTCTTCATAAAAGCTGGTATTTGCATGGCAGTGACTTTGCCAACCCGTCATGAAAAAATCATGACAGCTTCATGAAAATTTTATGACGAAATTCACTGTGCTTGAAGTTGTTGCCCTGTAAATTTTTATTTTTACGTTTTTTAACGACGCACAGTGTAAAAGAACGTAATCATTGCAAGCATAAAGCTAGTATAAGCAATTCAATAAAATTACAATAAAAACATAACTCAAAACTAATTGGATCGATCTATGAAAAATATACTGATAGCCAATTCCAAGGGTGGCTGTGGCAAAACCACAATTGCTACCAATCTGGCTGGCTATTTAGCTTCAATTGGCGAAAAAGTTGCCATTGCTGATCTGGATCGGCAGCAATCATCAGTGCAATGGCTGAACAGCAGGCCGACATTCATGCCTGCGATTCACGCTTACAGTGATCAAAAAAAACAATACCTTCCTAAACTTGATTGGATTATCACGGATTCGCCGGCAGGATTTAGAGAGGAAAAGATGTCTGATGCAGTTAAAGAGGCAGATTGTGTCATCGTTCCAATACAGCCATCGACATTCGACATTAGTGCTACCAGCGATTTTCTTGAGGCTTTAGATAGAGAAAAAGCCGTTCGCAAACACAAAACATTGGTTGCCTTAGTCGGAATGCGCGTTAATTTCAGAGCCAACTCCAGCTCAACACTCACACAGTTCATGCAAGATACAGGATTACCTATCCTCAGCTATCTGAGGAATTCCCAGGTTTATGTCACCGCAGCCGAGCTTGGGGTAAGTTTATTCGATTTGCGTCCCTCTTTTGTGGCACAGGATATTGAGCAATGGAAACCTATTATTGACTGGATTGCTGAAACCACAAATCGGGAAATTTAATTGATGTAAATGATATGAATGGAACATCTATACTTCAACAGGTTTACCGCCGGGCTCTAAATAATATCGATCAATTACTTCATGCATCTAGCGGATATCAGTATTGCCAATTAATAAATAAAGTTGCCCATTTTCCACTAGCTCAGGATCATCAGACTTCGCGTGGACTTGAATTGTACTTAAGAAATATCTTTTCTTTGCTTCAAACCATTTTGCACCTTGTACTAGATCGGTAATCTCAATAATCCCGGAGTTTTCCTCATCCTGCGTCATAAAAAGTGAATTGTCTGTATTAGAGAATCGCTCTGGATCCGCCATTAATAACTTTTCAGCTTTGCCTGACACAGGATCAAAAAGCCAGATAGCCGCCAAATGCTGGTTGTTACCAGGATCTTCCTCTATTAACAATCTACCGTCACTAGCCACTGCCAGGTTATCGAACATCTGCGCACCAATATCACGGGCTTTGAGCACTACGCTGATTTCCCCACCTTTATCCGGCTGATTAATATCATCAAACTTCAGCTGAAATATCTGGCTATTGCCATCAAATTTATCTGTTGTCGCGAAATAGAAAATATTTTGGTTTGCAATATCCCAAGCGCCATCTTCTGGCCGCATAAACTTGGTAACGTCCTCCTTTTGCCCAGCCTTTTCAAGGTCATCAACGCCCATGGCTGATACGTCACCTAAATTCACCAGACTAAATCGTTGGCCATTTGATTTCAAAGCATGCAATTGCCCGCCAACTAAGCCTGCCTTTTCTACCGGGTTGCCCTTAATACGTTTCTCGCCAACGTATACATAAACCTGCCCATCCTGGCTATCATCCATACCCATGACTACGGTCTTATTTCCAGTAGCCGGGTTGGCAACTGCGTTCTCCCATGCTAATTTTCCCAGATGCGGCAATTCATAGCTCACGCCTGCGTACTCGCCCGAAACAATATGTGCAAATGCACGGCCTCCAGCTTTATTTTCTTCCCCATTAAGGAATAACTTTTCGTTGAATCCTTTGCCGGAATCTTTATTAAAAAAAGCTGAAGCAGGTGCCAAGTCTGCTGAACAGAGGCGATTGAATCTATTGGATGCACTATTAAAATATTGCTGATCTTTAGCAGACCATAACATCACTTTTCTGATTAAGTCTTCACCATGTATCAAGCTCAGTTTTTCAATATCCAGTGTCCATTTAGAAACAAAAGCGCCAGATGCGCCATGTGCCCGCTTAATACCCTTATCCTCAGCCAACTCATGGTTCATTAATAGAGTTAATGTGCCATCGTTATTTTTAAACGCGCCCAGTCCGTCCGGGATTCCTGCCATACGGTAAGAGCTGAGGCCAACATGATGGCCGACATTAAGCAGAGGCTTTACTTCCCAGTCGCTGCGCAAAGTTCTTACCCAAGGACTTTGTGATTCGGCATAGCTTAAGCAGATACAGAAAAACGAAAGCACTAAAAATACTGCCATGCGGATAACGTTAAAAATATACATACAGTTACCTGATTATTGATACTGAAAATTATCCAATAAAATTAAGTCAGTTTTTTGACAATTGACATGAGCGAGATAATGTTATCAAACTACGATTTTCACATGATTGCTTAGCCGACTATTCTGTGGTCAATCAATTTAATGGGGTCACTATATTATGGCTAATGAGATCGAACTTAAACTGACGACAGATAAACAATATCTATCACGCTTAAGTAAACAGCCGGTAATTATTCATAAATCAGCCGGAAAACCATCGTCCCATAAACTTGCCAATATCTATTTTGACAGCCCGGATTTAAAACTGATGGATGCTGGCGTAACCGTACATGTAAGCCATACATCAGACGGCTGGATACAAACAATTCAATTATCAGGAAGCGCATGCGCCGGCCTTCATCAACGTTTGGAGTGGAATGCCGCAATCGCTTGTAACCATCCTGATTTCACTAAAATATACGAGCCGATACTCGTCAGAATCTTTCCAGACAATAAGTTACGTAGATCAATAATCCCTATATTCAAAACTGAGACTCATCGTACAAGCTGGCAGCTAGCTTTTAATAATGGCGACAAAATTGAAGTAGCGTTTGATCTAGGCCGACTTATTGTTAATGACAAGGAAGCGTTGATTAGTGAAATCACCCTGAAATTAAAAAGCGGCAATGTCGGCCGTCTGTTTGACCTTGCACTGGAATTACAGGACGCTATCCCTTTGAATACAGAAAATGCCACGATTGCCCAACGTGGTTATGCTCAGTATCGTTACAGCCCACCTCAAGCTATTAAAGCAAAATTGCCGAATCTCACAAGAAAAATGAATGCAAATATTGCATTTAAAGAAATAGTTTGGGAATGCATTAATCAGTTACAGCTTAATCAGCAGGTTGTATTGCACACATCGGATATAGAAGGTGTGCACCAGATGCGTATTGCATTACGTCGCCTGCGCTCAGCATTTAGCCTATTTAAATTAATATTGGGCCATAAAAAATGTGCATTTATATTGTCAGAACTTAAATGGCTTAGTGACATGCTAGGAAAAGCGCGTGATATCGATGTGCTTCTGACACAAACCATTCCAGGTATCAGCCACCAGCTTAAACATCATCAAGGCTTGCAGATATTGCAGCAACTGGCGTTAAAAAGGCAGATCAAGGTATACGCCTTCATTAGGGAAGCGCTGTTATCCCAGCGTTATAATTGCCTTTTACTGACAATTTGTTCCTGGCTTGAGAATGAAAGATGGAAACAAACAAAAAAGCATTATAAATTACTCACGGTCGCCACAAAGACCCTGAACAAGTTTCATAAGCAATTATTGCGGCACAATGAAAACTTGGCCGACATGTCCCCAGAATACAGGCACGCGACAAGAATTGCATCAAAGAAACTAAGATATGCGGCCGAGTTTTTTACCAGTTTATACCCTGCCAAAGACTGTACTAAATTTATAAAAATACTAGCACAGGTGCAGGAATGCTTAGGCCAACTCAACGACATTACAGTTGCCGAGAAGCTGCTCAATGATCTAAATAGTCCTCAACCGAATGCGCAATCAACAGAGGTCATTCAACGCTTCAAACAATGGAATGCCACTTCAGCCACACACAATATCGCTAAAATCAACCCGATATGGAAGCAACTAACGACCACTAAGCCATTCTGGCTTTAATTCAGCTTGTGTACTTGGCATAAATTAAGCTGTAATGGACTGCCAAGCACACAATAAAATTAAACTAAAAACTCTAAACATTATCTTTTGCTTTCTTTTCAGCTCGCGCCTGTGCTTTTGCAAAGTTTTCGCGCCATTCTTGCAGCAATTCATCTTCCAGCTCAAGTTGAATAGCGATGGCTTCATTTTTAGTTAATTTCTCTTTGATAAATCTTTTAGGTAACTTTCCGGTCATGCGTGACAACACTTTTTCTGCAGACACTTCATCAAGCTCCTCGGCCAGTTTAATAAACGCTTCGCTTGGATTTTTAATCGTCATATTTCAAGTACCCTTTATAGTTTGAATTGTTATCGCATTACAAACTTGCAGATCTAAAGTTAAATTCAATTAACTTGCTGATGTATTTCCCATTTTTCCATTTCACGATTTAATGACAGCTGATCCAAATGCGCTAAGGGAAGCTGGGTAAATAAATCGATTCTATTTCGTATCTGTAGAAAAACCTTCTTAAAAGCCTCTTTCTTCTCCTCAAAAGATCCCCCAACGATTACTGGATCGTCAAATCCCCAATGCGCTGTCACTGGATTGCCATGCCATAGCGGGAGCCTGTTTTTTGCGACATCATCACAAACCGTAATAACAAAGTCCATTACTGGCGCTCCCGGCTGTGAGAATTCGTCCCAACTTTTACTCTTTAAATTTTTTATCGGGTAACCGGTACTTTTAATCTCTTCAATTGCAAAACGGTTCACCACACCGGTGGGAGCACTGCCGGCGCTATACCCGACAAAAACACCAGACCCCATGGTGTTGAATAATGCCTCGGCCATGATGCTTCTTGCTGAATTTCCAGACCCTAAAATGAGCACATTGTAGGTTTTACCAATTACTGTCTTACCAATCATAAATATTTTTCTTGATGAATTACGTGGTTGTTTATAGATATCGATCAATTCCCGGAGAAATCTGATGCTTTTTATATTTAAAATATAATGCATTTTTATGACACCTTCGTTACATCAAACAAACATCACGATTAATCACAAGAATTCACCGTGAAAATAGTATTTCTATAAAAATTTATATATTATTCAAGAAAAGAGTTTTACAATAAGTCATTGATTCACATGCAAATATCACCATTTTTTAAATAGGGGTATATGGTGATAGCCTAATAAGTAACAACAAAAAGAAAAGGCAATATCATGAGCAGCAATACGAGTGATATAAAGCAAACAGATGATCGTTTCCGCCAGATAGTAGAGGCCGCGCCTAACGCCATGGTCATGGTTGGCAAGTCAGGCCTTATCGAAATGGTAAACACACAGACCGAGATCATTTTCGGCTACAGCAGAGCCGAGTTGCTGGGGCAGTCTATTGATTGCCTGCTTCCGGAACGATTCCGTCACCAGCACCCAGAGCATCGAAGCTCATTCTTTTCTGACTTGCGCCCGCGTGCAATGGGTGCAGGGCGCGACCTGTTTGGCCGGCATAAAGATGGCAGCGAGTTTCCGGTGGAAGTCGGGCTCAACCCGATTCAAACTGAAGATGGCATCAAGGTGCTGTCAGCCATTACCGACATCTCGGCACGCAAACGTATGGAAGAACGTTTCCGCCAGGTAGTAGAAGCTGCCCCCAACGCGATGGTCATGGTCGACAAGTCAGGTCTTATCGAAATGGTGAATACACAGACCGAGATCATCTTCGGCTACAGTCGAGAGGAGCTTCTGGGGCAGACAATTGACTGCCTGCTTCCAGAACGATTCCGTCATCAGCATCCGCAACATCGGGGCTCGTTCTTTGCTGACCTGCGCCCGCGTGCAATGGGCGTTGGCCGTGATCTATTTGGCCGGCACAAAGATGGCAGCGAGTTCCCGGTGGAAGTCGGACTCAACCCGATTGAAACCGAAGATGGCATCAAGGTGCTATCAGCTATTACCGATATCTCGGCACGCGTAAAAGCGAGCAAAAAACTTGCCGAACATCACGAAGAACTGGAACGCAGCAACAAAGAGTTAGCGACTTTTGCCTATGTAGCATCACATGACCTGAAATCACCGCTGCGAGGGATTTTCCAGATTTCCCAATGGATAGAAGAAGATCTTGGTAATGGTGACACCTTATCCATCCCAAGCCACATGAATATGTTACGTGGCCGGCTACGCCGCATGGAGAACCTGCTGGATGATTTGCTTGCCTATTCACGCGCAGGACGCATGGAAGGTGGACTCAGTAAAATTGATCTCGGAGTGCTGGCGCATGACATATTCGACATGCAGGCTCCGCCAAGCGGCTTCACATTGGTTACGGCAGATAATCTGCCTAGCTTTATTACTTTAGCTACCCCTCTGGAGCAGGTACTGCGCAACCTTTTTACCAATGCAATAAAACATCATGACTGCTCGACTGGCTGTATCAAACTGGATTGGAAGCAGAAAACTAAAGATCATTATGAATTCAGTGTTACAGATGATGGCCCTGGCATTCCGCCCGAATACCATGAACGTGTTTTTATCATGTTTCAAACGCTGCGACCTCGTGATGAAATTGAAGGCAGCGGCATGGGGCTGGCATTGGTTAAAAAGATAGTAGAAACCTATGGCGGAAAAACCAGCATTACATCTGATGGCGTTCGCGGTACCAGTATTCACTTTACCTGGCCGGTAAATATAGAAGGGAGAACGCCAATTGCAAACTCCTAATAGACACAATTACAAAGAAGTAAGCTTACTTGTAGTTGATGATGATGATATAGATGCCATTGCTTTGGAACGCGCACTACGCAAACTTCGGTTACTGAACACCGTGTATCGCGCGAGGGATGGGCAAGAAGCTTTGAATCTATTGCGCTCCGGTGCCATTCCGGCGCCGTATATCATACTTCTAGACCTGAATATGCCACGTATGAATGGGTTAGAGTTTCTGCAGGCATTACGCAATGATCCCATGCTGACGCATGCGGTTGTATTTGTTTTAACTACTTCCAAGTCCGACGAAGATTTAGTGGCCGCTTATCGCAAGCATGTCGCAGGCTATGTTCTCAAACAACACATGGATAGGGACTTTCTTGAAGTGATTGGCTTGATTGAACATTACTGGCGGCTAGTGGAACTGCCGGTAAATAAGGAGAAGTGATGAGGCTGCTGCTTGTTGACGATGACGAACTGGATAGAATGGCAGTTGTACGAGTGTTGCAGAGCCCTAAATTGATCAAGGATATTGTTCATGCCAGCACTGCCGTTTCAGCACTAAAACTTTTCGAGGAAGAGACATTTGATGTTGTCTTGCTTGATTACAGACTACCGGATATGGAGTGTCTTGATGTACTGAACAAACTCACGCACCATGCCAATAAACATGCAGCTGTAGTTATTCTGACCGGCATGGTGGATGACGATGTCATAGAAAGAGACTGCATTGTTGCAGGCGCGCAGGATTTTTTACTTAAACAGGAACTCTCGCAGCGCCATTTAACTAAAGCCCTGGTTCACGCGCAGGCGCGCCATGCACTGAATCAGCAACTGATGGAAACCTATGCACGATTAAAATATCTGGCTGAAAATGACCCCATGACAGGCTTGTCAAACCGGCACTATTTTGAGGATCACCTGCGAACTGCAATTGCGCGTGCGGAACGTTTTGACAGTAAAGTTGGACTGCTTTTTCTGGATATTGATAACTTCAAACTTATCAATGACAGTCTCGGTCACGATATAGGAGACCAGATACTGCAGCAGGTCGCAAACAGATTGCTGGATGTAATTCGGGAAGGTGATATCGTATGCCGCCTTGGCGGCGATGAGTTTGCAATTATTGTCCATGATATAGAAACCGAGACATCGCTTGCTGTGCTGGCACAACGCATTCTAGATAACTTGCGCGTACCTATCACCCTTGTCAAAACACAGCATTTTATTTCTTGCAGTATTGGCATCTCTACCTACCCCAGCTGCGCGCAAAATGCTGAAGATATGTTGAAGCATGCAGATTTGGCAATGTACCACGTCAAACGTATGGGAAGAAACGGGTTTCATTTCTTTACGGAAACCTTGCAGGAAAAGGTCATGAATAAAATCGCGCTGGAACAACAGCTTCGATCAGGGACTCTGCAAAGCCAGCTGCTGCAGTACTATCAGCCAGTCATTAACGCAAAAGATTTTAATGTTTGCGGTGCTGAAATGCTCGTGCGCTGGAATCATCCATTAAGAGGCATATTGCCTCCAAGTGAATTTCTGGAAGATGTTGAAGAGCTGGGGTTTTTATCTGCTATAGATATTGAAAGCATGCGCTTGGCATGCGGGCAATTAGCTGAGTGGCGCTCAACCGGCTTAGTTAATCAAGCGTTTGTACTGGCAGTTAACGCAAGTGAGCAGTTAATAAAAGAAGAAAATTTTTATGGCGTTATCAAATCTGACCTGGACAATGTCAGCCTGTTAGGCAGCAACTTATCCATAGAGGTTACCGAGGGCGTTCTGGTCTCTGACTTTGACAAAACATCGGCAATTCTGAACCTTATCAAACATTATGGCGTGAAAGTTGCCATCGATGATTTTGGCACTGGCTATTCATCAATGGCATATCTAAAATGGCTTCCAGCCTCAATACTAAAAGTTGATCGTTCTTTCGTACAAAATGTCCCTGAAAGTGCCGCAGATTGCCGGGTACTGAAAGCCATTATCGTCTTAGCCAAGAGCTTAGACCTCGACGTGATTGTCGAAGGGGTTGAAACAATTGAGCAAGCGCGCCTATGCTGCCAATATGGCGCTGACATGTTTCAGGGCTATTTGTTTTCAAAACCACTCCCTCCCGCAGAATTCGCAACCTTCATGCAACTACACAAACCTGAGTCATATACAAATTAATTTAAATGTTCTAACCAATTAAAGTTGTTAATTCCTGCCATATATAAATCAAAAACTTATATATCCCCTACCTCATAATAAAGTTGTTAACTATCAATTATTCTTATTGGATATTGATAAATTCATATACATTAAAGTTGTTAACTCATTAATTTCGTTTAATATTTATTAAAAATACTTCTTGATACGTTATTAATAAAATCACTACCATGAATTATGAAATTCAATTTAACACTTTTGATAAAGCACCCTTCGCGCTATCTGAAGCGAATTGGTTCGACCGGGCGACACCGAATGGTCAATTTAATCCAATTCAACAACGATGGTTTTAAAAGGTTATATTTACAAAAAACCTTTAGCACTCATACCTACGATGCCAATTAGATACGCTTACGAGCTGAATGTTTATGGATTAATTTTGTTGCGTGAATATCCCCCGCAATACAATTAGTGCATCTGAATTAATTCCTGTTAAGGATTGAAAAAGAATCATATTAAATCTTCCCTTGTGAATTAATTACATTCCTATGAGCCGCTTATTCTTGCTATATGCAATGTAGATGTAGGAAATGCAATTTCCGCACCGTTCTTTTCAATTATCTTGCCGACTTTCAGCAATACATCCTGTTTTACCACATGGTACTTCTCCCATACTGTCGTTTTGGTAAATGCATAGATGAAAAAGTCCAGAGAACTGGGCCCGAACTGATTAAAGTTCACCATTAAAGTTAGGTTTTTATCAATTTCAGGATGGGCAAGGAGCATCTCTTTAACATCGTTGGTGATGCTTTCTATAGCATTGAAATCTGTATAGCGAATACCCAAAGTTTCGTGAATACGACGATTAGTCATCCTTGAAGGATTCTCTATCGCGATAGTCGAAAAAACTGAATTTGGTACATATATAGGATTTTTTGAGAAGGTTCGGATTACCGTCATACGCCAGCCAATTTGCTCAACGGTTCCTTCAATCTCACGATCGGGGCTGCGTATCCACTCTCCGATTTTAAAAGGTCTATCCAGAAAAATGATTAGACTGCCAAAAAGGTTAGCTAACATGTCCTTGGCAGCAAAGCCTATGGCAATACCGCCAATGCCTCCAAAAGCCAGCACACCGGAAATGCTGTACCCCATTGATTGCATGCTAACCAAAATTCCAGTAATCACGATGGATATCTTACCCAGGTTGCTGATCGCAGTTAACGTAGTAACGTCTAGTGCTTCTTTGGACTTGCGATGCTTATTTTTATAGTTTGCTTCCAGTTCCTTAATAGCTTTTATTAGGAACCACGTAATAATCACCACAACGCCTACCTGACGAACAGGTGTGATCAGACTGAATATGGCTGCTCCTGACTGTTGCTGAGCAATACCTGCTGCTATAGAAATCCCTGATATCCAGATTAAATATCTGAGCGGTTTGTTACCTGCTACAAGTAAGGACTCATCCCAAATGTTATTGGATCTAAATGCTTGCATTTCCAATGTTTTCAATACTTTTTTTACTATAAAACTGAGCGTAATGGTCGTTAATACGATTACAAAAATCTGGACAATCCACCATTCGTTATCAGTGATAAAACTGATTATCTGTGATGTATCAATATTCATACACTTCCTGATGTGAATTTATTTTAATGTGATCTATTAGATAGAGTAAGACTTCACTATTGATGCATTCATCAACTAGTTATCTCTAATTTCAATCGTGATTTGTTATACCGCGTGATGCACAATCAACTGATCTAGGCGCTCTAACAATAAAGGTGGAAGTGGTTCGGGGCTTTTACATATGCCAATTGCCGTGGTGTAATTCTTGGCAGAAGTTTCTTTAACTTTATCGAGTATTGTATGCGCACCATGTCCTAGCAAATCCAGATCCATCACTATGGACTGCGGCTGATGTTCTTTTAACCATGCCATGGCATCGCGTTCTCGCGCTACATGCCAGATGGTATATTCGCTTCCCATTTTTTGAATGATATTGTCACTTAATGGTATGTCTGCACAGATGAGTAATAACGTATTCATGATTATGCCAATGCTGCTGAAAAGCCTTCAGACACCAACTGCTCCATGGTGTAAAACCCCTCGGGCCTTCTGTAAAGATTTTTGATTGCATAGAGCGCGCCTTGTCCAAATGCGGCTCTGCTAATGGAGTCATGAGTTAACCGCAGTGTCTGGTTTGGAAATCCAAAAATAATTTCATGCCGTCCGACAATGCCGCCCACTCGTATGGAGTTGACATGCTTTTTGGGGTCTAACCCTAATAATTCAGCTATTCTAATCGCGGTGCCCGACACTTCTTTTTTATTGTGGAAGTGTTCTTCTATGACCTCGACGCCCGCATGTGGCGCTAATTTACGCAGGATTTTTCCGGCGATGATGATGAAATTGATACCGAGCGTAATGTTAGGCGAATAAAGCACCACTGTTTTTTTGCTGGCTTCCCTCAGGCAGTTTAGATGATGTTCCTGATAAGCGGATACTGCTGAGATGATGCCGATTTTATGCGCTGCCAGAATGTCAGCATATCCAAGGCAGGCATCCGCACTGGAAAAATCTACAATAAAATCGACAGGTTTATCTTTAATTAGCTTCGCCAGATCAAGCTCGGATGAGATATAGACAGGGATGTCCTCAGATAAGTGCTCGGTTAAGGGTGTATTGCTACCACGAACAATCCAACATAATTTAACAGCAGGATCATTGAGAAACTGTTCAGCGACTTCTTTGCCAGCTTTACCCAGCCCAAACATACCAATTTTAATCGTATTATTCATGCATCTCCTAAATTGAATCCATCGGAGAATAATAAGTTTCTCTTGGAACCGAGCTCGTTTCCAGACGGATGATCTCTTCAATTGCCTGTGTTGCCCTTAGGGGGTGTACAGCCGATTGAAAAGTTCTTTTTGCGTGTTTAGACCATGCATCAAAAATCCGGTCATATTCTCCCTTGAATATCAGGTAAAGCGGCGCATGCATTGAACAGTTTCTAATCACCGCACTCATTTCCAACACCAAGCTGCTATATCGACTAAAACCTGCATCAACTACCAAGATGCCGCAAGACTTATCTTTCATCAGTTCACTGCCTTGCCCTATCATGCTGATTAAGGTGACATTTTCTGCAACCCAACCCATGCTGTCAAAGCTTGAGAGAATCTGATTTGTTAATACAAAGTCTTCTGAAATCAGCAGTACATTAGACATGTTGTTCCTTATGTATTAGTTGAACGGGCATGGTTATTTTGCTCTAGCGATATATCTATTACCCGCAGAAATACTTTTGTACAAATATAAATATTTTTAGTATTGTACAAATATATTTATAGCAATACAATAAGTAACTAATCGACACTACTTTGAACATATCTTTACCAGATGCCGTCCATACAAGAAATACTGCTGGCTATACGTTCCGCTAAACTTGCAGATTTCGACGCCTGGCGCGGGAGATTAATTGTATGGTCTGCTGCTGCAGCTGCTGGTTTTATCGTAGTATTGTTTGCAAAGCTGACGGAACATGCGAACACCTTTTTCTTTTCATTACAGAAGTCTCAATGGTGGTTGCCACTGATCATCACCCCACTCGCAGGTATGGTAATCGTGTGGATCACGAGACGCTGGTTTGCGGGCGCAAGCGGTAGTGGAATACCTCAGACAATTGCTGCATTAAATAGCGTTGAAGAACCATCCTCAAAACTAGTATCGTTAAAAATTGCTATTGGGAAAATCGTACTGGGAACAGGGGCGCTGGCTGCGGGATTCTCTGCAGGAAGAGAAGGCCCGTCTGTTCAGGTTGGTGCAAGTGTGATGCATGCCTTTAGCCGCTTTTTGCCAGCCGGCTTCTCAGTGAATCCAAGACATCTTATTCTGGCTGGTGGTGCAGCCGGGATATCTGCCGCATTTAATACGCCACTGGCCGGTATCGTATTTGCCATTGAAGAGCTTGGTCGCAGGTTTGAACAAAAGACTAACGGTGTAGTCATTACCGCAATCGTACTATCAGGCTTGGTTTCTATATCAGTGCAGGGTAATTACACCTATTTTGGCAATCTCTCAGTTGGCGTCATTGACAGAAAAATCATCATCCCTGTGATTATATGTGGTCTGGTTTGCGGCGTACTCGGTGGTATTTTCAGCAGAACGCTGCTTGAAGGTTCAGGAAAAATGAACGGCCATCTCGGATTGTTCCGTCGTTTACACCCTCTTTGGTGGGCAGGATTCTGTGGCCTAATGGTTGCATTATTAGGCGCTATTAGCGGTGGTGCAGCACATGGTTCCGGCTATATTTCGACCCAGGAAATGCTCAATGGAAACATTGCAGAGACTTGGCTGTATGCCCCAGTTAAATATCTGGCAACGATCTTTACTTATTTAAGTGGTGTGCCAGGCGGTATTTTTGCGCCATCGCTCTCCATTGGCGCCGGTATAGGCAATGATCTATTGCCTTTAATAGGCCAGCAACATGCCGCAGCCGTATATGCACTTTGTATGGCAGGGTTTTTAGCTGCAGCCACCCAAGCACCGTTGACCTCATTCATTATCGTAATGGAAATGATAGATGGGCATGAAATGATCATTAGCCTGATGGCTGTGGCGATGATTGCGTCTATTGTTTCTAGAATATTCAGCAAGCCGCTGTATTCAACGCTTGCAGAAGCACATAGCGCCAATAAAGTGAGTGTCAGTTAGGATTAAGCTTAAAAGCATTTGAGAAATGGGTCTTAATAAGAAACGGCCCACTCTAAGAGTGGGCCGCAGGAAGTAATGACACATTCCCAAGTTATAAAATAACTTAGTGGCAAATGTAATTGCAAAAACTAGTTAAGTCAATAAGTTAACTGTTTATTAGAATTTATAGCGTAGCAAAAGATTTGTACTAAATATAAGTTGGGAATCAATTTCAATCCTTATGTAAAATAAGCCCATGTTTAACAAAGATAAATACGAAAATAATTAGATCATGGATACCCTTGAAAATAACACTAACTCTAAAGTCCAGGCACTTGAAACACTGAAGTTGTTCCGCATTATTTTCAAGTCAGCCAATCGCCATTTTCATGAAATTGAGAAGTTAGCCGGTATAGGCGGCGCCTCACTTTGGGCACTTGCTGAAATTGTAGAAACTGAGAAGTTAACAGTGACTGATTTGGCGACGCACATGTCAATTCACCAGTCTACAGCCAGCAATCTTCTCGACAAGCTTGAATCAGAGGGGTACATCACTAGAGTTAAAAACACCAGTGACCGAAGAGTGGTTTTTTTAATAGCTACGGATCAGGGTCGGGAAGTGCTGGCAAGAGCACCACTTCCTCATCGTGGCATACTGCCGGATGCACTGATGCGCTTGAATCCAGAAGTGCTTACTGAGCTACACAATCACTTAACTCAATTGGTGGGCGGTATGGAAAAAATACAAATTAATACGGCATTTGAACCACTAGGTAAGAACTGATGAGTGACTTAAGTTTTAAACGTATTTAGCACTAATAAAGAGTGGATATAGGTGAATATTATAGAACTCTGGCTTTCATTTCTTCTATGTTTTGTCATCATCACTTTTGCTGGGTATGCTCTCTCAAGGTATGGTGACATACTCGCAGAAAAAACCGGTATATCATCGTCCTGGATTGGCCTCACACTTCTTGCTACCGCAACATCTTTGCCTGAGCTGGCAACCGGTATCTCTGCCGTTACAGTCGTAAATGTGCCTGATATCGCAGTTGGTGATGTGCTGGGTAGTACCGTTTTTAATCTTCTTATACTCGTTTTGCTGGATGCACTGTATCAACGCGAGACAATCTATAGTCGTGCTGCTCAGGGGCACATTTTGTCGGCAGCACTTGGTGCGCTATTGATTGGATTCACAGGGTTTAGCCTGATTCTGGATCAAGCCGGCATGAGCCCGACATGGGGGCATGTAGGTATATATACTCCGATAATTGTACTGGTATATCTGGCAGCTATGCGATCAATACATCGCTATGAAAAGGCTACATTAGACAAATATACCGAAACCTCAGCTGAGAGATACCCTGAAGTTACCTTACGCGAAGGCATTGGGGGATATTTAATTGCTGCTATTTTTGTAATCGTTGCAGGTTCTTTTTTACCTTTTATCGCTTCTGATATTTCAGACATGATGGACTGGGATCAAAGCTTTGTCGGTAGTTTTTTTGTAGCGGCAGCTACATCAGCACCAGAAGTGGTTGTAACAATTGCGGCACTGAAGCTTGGAGCCATCGATATGGCGATAGCTAATTTACTGGGTAGTAACTTATTCGACATTTTGATTTTAGCAGTGGACGATTTGTTTTACGTGAAAGGATCGCTGCTTGCAAATGTGGATTACAGCCATACCATCACTGCATTTACCGCAGTGATGATGAGTTTGCTAGTGATAATAGGCCTTATTTTCAGACCCCAGCGCAGGTCTGTACTTAAGCTGACTTGGATAAGCCTTAGTCTTTTATTGCTCTACATTCTTAATGGATGGATTCAATTTCATTATGGCTAGTCAATAACAAAGAATTCAAGCTCTTAAAGTAATTAAGCGGAAAATATTAATATGTCAGAAGATTTAAAAGGCTCACCTAATCAAAAGTCAGGAATCAATTACGCACCATGGGAGCATGTTTTCAGTCGTGTACTCACACCATTTGAAGAGTTTATCCATCGACAGACGACCAGTGGCATTCTGCTGATGGGATCTGCAATTATCGCGTTATTCTTAGCCAATGGTGTTTTAGCAGAGGCTTATCAGCATCTCATTCATACTCCCATCAGCCTGAACATAGGTAGCTGGGCAATCAATATGAGCATGCATCATTGGGTGAATGATGGCTTGATGGCATTATTTTTCTTTGTCGTGGGCTTAGAGTTAAAGCGTGAAATCATGGTGGGGGAACTATCAGATTTACGTCAGGCAGCGCTGCCCATCGTCGCTGCTGTAGGCGGCATGGTGGTACCTGCCCTTATCTATCTTGCATTTAATCACGATAGTGAGGCGGCGCAAGGTTGGGGCGTGCCAATGGCAACTGATATCGCATTCGCTGTCGGTGTCCTGGTATTGTTGGCTAGCCGTGTGCCTAAAGCGCTGATTACATTTCTCGTGGCTTTGGCGATTGCCGATGATTTGGGAGCAGTGTTAGTTATTGCATTATTTTATACGCAGGACTTAGCATTGAATTGGTTGCTTGCATCAGCTGTGTTAGTAGCCATCCTCATAAACTTCAATTTTGCCGGCATCCGTAAAGCCATGCCTTATTTTATTGTTGCAGTGTTACTTTGGTATGCCCTGCTGCAATCCGGCGTGCATGCTACTCTAGCCGGCGTTATAGGGGCATTTACAGTACCGGCAAGATCCAAATATGACCCTAATTTATTTGCAGATCTTATTAATGAGCAAATTGATCGTTTTATTGCTAATCGCCGTCAGGACGATAGCCTGATGACGAATGAGAAACTCTACTCTATAGTGCAGAACCTGGAAGAAAGTGTAAATGGGGTGCAAACACCACTGCAGCGACTGGAGCATATCTGGCATTTACCTGTCGCTTTTATCGTAATTCCAATATTCGCTATTTTTAATGCCGGCATTGCATTGCAGTTGGGCACGCTAAGCGAGACTTTCTCTCATCCTGTAATGCTAGGCGTAACGTTTGGTCTTCTTTTTGGCAAGTTTATCGGCATCACTGGCGCATGCTGGATAGCGCTGCGTTTAGGTATAGGACAGTTACCTACTGGCACACGTTTCAGCCAGATTGCCGCCGTGTCAGTGTTAGCCGGTATCGGGTTCACCATGTCAATTTTTATTGCTGAGTTAGGCTTTGCAAACCAGCCGGAATATCTGTTAATGGCTAAGACCGGTGTATTGACGGCTTCTCTACTGGCCGGATTAATAGGTTTTGTTTGGCTGTGGTGGTTAGGTCGTACGGAATGAAAAAATTGTTCCACTTAATTAGTCAGGTATGTTAATAAAGCTGACTTCACGTGATTCCTTAGGCAAGTCTTAATGTAATCAAGCAATCAAGGCTAGGCACTTACTAAACCGCAGTTAATTCAATAGGACAAAATTACCTATATATGATCAGCGTCACCAGCTGACCCATATTCCATGCAAAATCTTTAATTAATCGTCCAGACTCGGCTTCCTTAATAATTTTGGTTTCTATGTAACGTAATTTTTATATTTGCTTCTCCAATGTCGTAGTTTACAACAGAGAGTGCCAACTATGAAGAGGCCGACTTAAGGGATACTTTTACAAAGACTTTGCACATTAAAAGCTGGAGATGAGCCGTCTTTATATTGACCGGGGTAGATCGTTAAGTGAGGGTAGGGAATCTCAATGCCTCGCTCATCGAATGCAGCCTTGATACGTTTTAGAAATTCTCGTCTAACTCCCCATTGCTCCAAAGGCATGACTTTAAAGCGGCATCGAATCACTACTGCGGAGTTATCCAGCTGTTCGATCCCGGCCATCTCGATATTTTCTAGAATTTTGAATTGAAAGTTGTCGTCTGCACGTAGGTCTTCACCTACAGCTATCATAACTTGCATGACCTCATCGACATTTTCGCGATAGGCCACACCTACGTCTATAACCGCCTGAGCAAAGCCCCGACTCATATTGGTAACAGTCGTAATTGTGCCATTGGGAACGAAATGCACATTGCCGCTGTAATCCCGCATTTTGATATATCTAAGCGTGACTTCTTCTACCAGACCAGCCTTTCCGCCAGCATCAACTACGTCACCTTGTCTGATCTGGTTTTCCAGCAGCAGGAAAAACCCGTTGAAGTAATCTTTGATCAAACTTTGCGCGCCAAAACCTACGGCTACGCCCACTACGCCAGCAGCCGCTAAAATAGGTGCGATGGAGATACCAAGTTCGTGCAGGACTTCAACAATAGCGATGATGGCGATAACGATGGTGGCGATGTAGCGAAAAACGCGACCTACAGTATCAATACGCTTTAATTCTTCAGCATCATCTAGCGCTCGGTCTCTTAAGTGAAGTTTTAACGTGATAATCAGTTTGGCGCTGAGTTTCATTAAAATTCCTGCAACTAATAAAATTAGCAGGATACGCAGCATTGTTTTAATGAGCGCCCATAATGCTGACGGATCGTTTAAACCGAAGATGGCGATTACATTTTCCATGTTATTTCCTATTGCTTTATTTTGTAAAACTGACAGATTGGTAGCTGGCTAATGGTTAAATCATAGCTTGCGTTATGAGCGATGTTTAAGTGGCTCAGCGGGAGGGGATCTGGTCTTTTGATAAGCCTAACCCCGCTATATTAATGTCATATATTGCCTGGACAATGCGCCTGCTGCGGATTGTCCAGGTTGATCCGTTGTGCAATCCTTCATTCTGGTCGCTCACCAGGCTCTGGGCTCTCTTTACGTTTGCAGCCAGTAGAAGCCCAGCGCAGGAACTTCAAGCGTACTCTCCTGCAGTTCGATATTGTCACCACTATGCAGATCCCTAGCCGAGTGATGTTGGAAGAAACCTTTTTTACGGAGAACTTCGATATTCAGCGACTGTGGCCTGCTATCAAAATTGCCTATTACCAGTACGCGCGAATAGGTGTTGATGTTATCGAATCGCGAAAATACGAATAGATGCGGGTTTTCAACTTCTAGTAGTTCACGATTATTATGGTCGGCAAACGCACTAATTTCTTTGCGTACAGCGATCATTTTTTTCAGCCCGCTGAAAACCTTTTGCTCAATAGTGCCATGTATATTGCGTAACTTGGCTTTATCCCAATTCATTTTAGGCCGGTGTACCCAGCGGCTATCTTTTTGTTTATATTCATCAAGCAGATACGAAATATCATTGAGCGCACCGATTGCATCACCATAATATATAAGTGGGATGCCGCCAAAGGCGAGAATCATGCTGTGCAAGAGCAGAATAGTGCGGACGGCTTCTTGTATGGCGATCGGATCATTAGCTTCAATCGCTGATTCGAGGCCTGCCAGCGAAGCTAAAGAGCCCGCAATTCTGGCGTCGCCACTTCTTCTGTTGATGCCGAAAGCAACACCTCTGGCTGATGATGCCTTGTGGTTGCCAGTATAGTAATCCACCAGAAATTTCCGATGCAATCGTGGCTCGTAGCCGGCGAGGCGGATATCGTTATCGTCGAAACCAAGGCCTATGTCATCATGGCAACGCGCATAATTGAGCCAGGTTGCACGCTCCAATTTATCTGGAATACTCCTGATGCCAAGGTTTAGCAAGGTTGCCTTTTTAGTTGCTACTGCATCCCATAACAACGCCATAAGGGTGGCGTTGTAGGCGATTTCGCACTCTTTGGCATTAATGGCATCTTCACCAAAGTATTTAATCACTTCTACAGGGGCCACAATTGCCTCTGCAATGAACAGTACGCCGGGTGCGGTGACTTGGCAGCAATCTTTCATCAGTTGTAAAATAAGGTGCGCTTCACGTTCGTTTTGGCAAGTGCTGCCAATTTTCTTCCAAAGAAAAGCCACAGCATCAAGCCGCACGATGTCTGCCCCGTGGTTGGCCCAGAATAAAATAATATCAACCATTTCGATAAATACGGCCGGGTTCTTGTAGTTGAGATCCCACTGGAAGCTGTTGAACACAGTCATCACCCACTTACCCATGTCTGCACTCCAGGTGAAGTTACCGGGCGAAGTTTCTGGAAATATTTCAGGCATGGTTTCCTCAAACATGTCCGGTATTTCGCGGTTGTCATACACATGGTAATAGTCTTGATAGGTTTTATCGCCGCTACGTGCCTTTACCGCCCATTCATGCTCATCAGACGTGTGATTAACCACCACATCAAGTGCCAGCAGCATACCGTTTTTTTTCAGATTCTTGACTAAGACATCCAAGTCATCCAGCGAGCCCACTTCAGGGCTTATTTTTCTGAAATCACGTATAGCATAGCCACCATCGCTTTTATCTTTTGGGCAATCCAGAATCGGCATGACATGCAGCATGTTGATGCCTAGATCCTGTAAATAGCCCAAGTGTTTTTGTAAGCCGACTAAATCACCAGAAAACTCTTTGCAGTAAAGTGCATAACCTACCCACTTTTGACTGAGAAACCAGTTGTGATCTTTTTCACGTGCCAGATCCAGTTTGCGTAGCGGTTGCGGTCTGGCCATATAGGAGCGCGTGAGCGTCTTAACCAGTTGGTGCATCTGATGCTTAAAGTCCGGGCGCTGGCCATAAAGTTGATGAAACAAAGAATAAATGGCATAGAAATTAGCCCCCAGCCTTATGTAGAAGTGCTGTAGGTTCTTATCTTTTATATCGTGCTCAAGCTCAATCAGTATGTCATTGAGCATTGAGTGAGAGACTTGTTCATACATGGCTGAGATCCTGTTCGTTTAATATGGCTTTATCCATGCTGATATTCATGCCGTAATAATTGAGCCCTTCGATAATGCCCGCCGCGTAATGACCATCGGCAAAATATATATGTTGCTGATCACGCAATACCGCGAGTTCAGGACTATGGTTACCTACTACTATAGCGCGTGTATCACCGACCAGCATTTCCGTATCATTTCCGGAATCACCAGCGACTAAAAAGTTTTCGAGCGGCAAACCCCATTTGTAAGCAAGGTAACGAATAGCATGTCCCTTGGATGCCCTGATTGGCAATACATCAAGAAATTCCTCATGTGAATAAATTAACTGGGCGTGCAGTTTTAACTCATGCAGATATTCGTAAATTTGATTAAGCGGAGGCATGGTTTCCGGTTTGGCAATATAGCTTAATTTAAACTCACGTTGGTTTTCAGGCGCCTGTAGTTTCAAACCTGGGAATTTCAATAAGGCTTCAGCCAAAGAATCTTTGCGCCATAGGTAACGTATATGGGCAGCCCAGCCTAAGTCCGGTACCAGCTTCTTACCATAGTAGATTTCCGAACCAACCGATGTGATTAGAATATCTGGAATCTTAACTTTATTTTTTTTCAGGATAGCAATAGCACTTTCGATGCTGCGTCCGGTAGCGATGCCAAATGCCAGTTTCGAGCGATGCGATTGCAGCCAACCAGTGAGCAGCTTTAAAGCACGTTTGTCGCCGAGCAGGGTATTGTCAATATCGCTGATAAGTGTTTTTTTAACCAACGGCATGTAAGATTTTTCAGCATTGAGAATAATTGCATGCTGACGACGCAAACGTTTTTTATCCCGGCGCAGTAATCTGCGCACTTCTTTCATATATTTTTCTACATGCGCTGCCCAGCTGTAATGTCGCCAAACACCTGCAATGCCATTCTTGGAAAATTGGCGCCAGCGTTTTCTATCTTCCAGCATATATAGCAGCGCATTGCTGATTGCTTTACTTTCCAGCGTATTCACTACTAATCCATTCCGACAATTCCCTACAATGTCGCGCGGCCCCCCATCATCCGGCGCAATAAAAGGTAGTCCACTCGCTGCCGCCTCAATCAGCGTGAGGCCAAAGGGTTCGGTAAATGCAGGGTTTATAAATACACCGTGGCGTCTGGCTGCTATTCGATAAAGTTCCGGCACATGGTCTTGTGAAACAAATTTTGGAATGGCGACTTTGCCCCATAGATCATAGCGGTCAATATCGAATAGCAACTGAGTCATCACTTTTTGTTCAGAGTCTTCCAGTTCACGGATATCTTCACGCGTACCCGCAACGATGAGCAAGTTGGCTACTTGTTGTAGTTCAGGGCTTCTGCCATAGGCTTCTATTAAGCCTATGATGTTTTTACGCGCATCCGGGCGACTTATAGAAAGTATGAGTGGCTTTTCTGGTTCGGCCAGATATTTATCCACTAATTGTTTGGTCTCAGGATCAATGGCTTTACGCATGTGCGGTGAAAATCTTGAGGTGTCGGTGCCTGGGGGTATCACGCGGAATCGTACATGGTTGAAGTTGTTGTAAGGTCCGTATTGCTGATCAATTTCCTGCTGCGTGCTGGTAATGATAAGCGAGGAATTTTGGATAACTTCTTCTTCAGCGGTAATGCGACGTTGAAAATTGAACTGCTTTTCCAGTGCGTGAGGTTTGCGTCCGCTGGCTAACATACGCGCTAGTTTCGGGCGGCCTAGCGAGTGGCCGGTGTGAACTTGAGGAATGCCAAGCAATAATGACAGTTGCTGGCCTACATAGCCTGCATCTGCATAATGGGTATGAATCAGATTAGGCAATCTACCTTGCTCGCGCAGGAAATGCAGGCATTTATCTACAACCTGATCTAAATGTGGCCATAGCAGTTCTTTGCGTATATAGCGTTTGGGGCCGAATGGCAGACGGATAATGTTTGCACCATCGCCCAAGCCTTCGTGCGGTTGGGCGTAGTCTTTGCTAACATTCACATCGTCTATCAGCCGCGTTAACAAATCGACTTTTTCTACTTCATGGTGTTTTGCCAGTGCACGCGCCAATTCAATCACATAGGTGGTTTGTCCGCCGGTATCGGCATCACGTCCCAGCTCCATGTTGTTACCGCGAATCAAGCCATGCAAACTGATCATTAAAATATAAATTGGATTTTCCGATTTATTAATTAACTTGTTGAGTTGTGCAGTATTCATAGATTCCATGCCTGTTTGAATGGAATATAAAAATCATGCTGCTGTGGTGCACCTCCCCTGATACCACAAATGGCAGCGGCAAATTGATTGGCACGCTGCATAGCAACTGGCATAGCCCAGTCATGCAGTAGGCCGATGATGATTACCGCAGCAAAGGCATCACCGGCGCCAACCGTATCGACGACTGCCTGCGTCTGTGTGGCAGGGCCGGTATTGTAAGTTTCATGTTTCTGATTAATTAACCATGCCCCATGCTCACCGCAGGTCATTAGTAGATATTTCAATTCAAATTGATCTAGCAGGGCCTTGGCTTTTAATAATGGTGTTGGTGCGTTTATTTTGAAATAGCTGGCGACAATTTCCAGCTCGTCTTCATTCATCTTAACAATATCTGAACGCATTAATGAGCGTCGAACGGTATGTTTGTTGTACCAGGGTTGTCGCAGGTTGATATCGAAGAAATGCGGACATCTGCTATCGCTGAGGAATTTATCTAACGCCAAGCGGGATGGCATGCTTCTTTGCGCCAGTGTGCCAAAATAAACCATTTCGGGTTTAATTGACATGGTAATCATATGGGCTATACCGGCGTGAATATGGTCGTAAGCTTGATCAGGCAGGATTGTAAATCTGTGGTTGCCATTTTCCATGAGCACCTGTACTTGCCCAGTAGGATGGTTTTGATCGCATTGAATCCCGATAGCATCCATGCCCAAGCGATTCATTTCTCGCAGCAGTTCGTCACGCAATAAATCATTGCCGGTACGGCTGATCATTACAGGGTGTAAATCGAATGCCTGTAGATGACGCGCAACATTAAATGGTGCACCGCCCAGTACACTTTGGTCCGGAAAAATATCGGCCAGTACTTCGCCGAATAAGACCACGTTTTTTCTAGCCAGCCGCTTGGGCTGTAAATTATCTAGTGGCAATGTTTCTCCTTATTCACTAAGTAAAACATCACAGTCTGGTAGACACCAGCGTTATGGAGTGTGAATTTTATTCAGTCTGAATTAGCATTTGCATGATTCGACCTCTTTTTTGATCTTGCTTAAATGCTTATTTCTTTCAACATTCTTAAAACCATGGTTTGATGACCCAGAAGATCTAACAAAACTTACTTATTAAACTGAAAATATATGATGCCATTAAAATTACATTTGTACAAATATAATTTTCTAAAATGTATTCATCTGTTTTTATATTAGAGGTAATAAATAATGAGGCTATTAAAAAATACTGAGATGCCTCAGATTTTTGGCTATTTTTTTAATTTGTGCGACAATAAATCACCTAAAAAACGAATGTATAACAATATACTTATGTAATTTTCTGTCGTACCTCTTGCTCTTCCTCAGCCCTGCACTTGTTTGCGGGCGTTATTCTAATTAAATCTATCGTTTTGAAACTAGGCTCATTGTCATGATCGATGATGACGTTTAGTTACCGTCATTGGAGAGTATATTGTCGTTGTTAACTATTGAGAAATACAGCCCACAAGAAATAAAACTGAACTTATTAAGCGGCCTCACTGTTGCTTTAGCGATGGTGCCAGAGGCAATTGCATTTGCATTAATCGCACATGTGTCGCCTCTTACTGGCCTCTATGCTGCAGTTTTGGTATCGTTCATCACCTCAGCTTTTGGCGGTCGTCCGGGCATGATTTCAGGGGCTACTGGCGCACTTGCGGTTGTGATGGTTGCGCTGGTTGTTCAGCATGGTGTTGAGTACCTGTTTGCTACGGTAGTGCTCATGGGGCTACTGCAAATACTGTTTGCTGTCGCCAAGCTAGGTAAGTTTATCCGCATGGTGCCGCATCCGGTGATGCTGGGTTTTGTGAATGGTCTTGCTATCGTTATTTTTCTTGCGCAATTTGGGCATTTTAAAACAGTTTGGATGAGCGGCAGTCCGCTTTATATGATGTTTGGCTTGATTGCAGTTACCATCGCTATCATTTACCTTTTACCTAAAATTACAAAAGCCATTCCATCAACACTCGCTGCGATTATGGCAGTTTCATTTGCCGTGATGTTCTTTAACATAGACACTAAAACCGTGGGTGATTTAGGTTCTATATCTGGCGACTTGCCTAGCTTTCATTTGCCGCAAGTACCGCTTAACTTTGAAACATTCAAGATCATCTTCCCTTATGCCTTAATTCTGGCGGCTGTTGGTTTAATTGAAACATTACTGACACTAAACCTGATTGATGACATGACGGATACACGCGGAAAACCTAACCGCGAATCCATGGCGCAAGGTGCTGCAAATGTTGTTACCGGCTTTTTTGGCGGCATGGGTGGATGCGCGATGATTGGTCAAAGCATGATCAACATCAATAACGGTGCGCTTAAGAGATTATCCGGTATTGCCACAGCAGTCTTCCTGCTTTCATTCATTCTGTTTGCCTCTCGCTGGATTGAGATGATTCCGCTGGCAGCACTGATTGGCGTGATGTTTGTTGTTGCAGAGAAAACGTTTGAATGGGGCAGTTTCAGGTTATTTGGCAAAGTGCCGAAGCATGACCTTCTGGTGATTGTGCTCGTTGCGGCTATCACTGTAATAGCAGACCTGGCAATTGCTGTGATTGCTGGCGTGATTTTCTCAGCCCTGGTGTTTGCATGGAATCACGCAAAGCAGATTAACGCGACAACGCGCATCAATGAATTGGGCTGGAAAGTTTATGAGCTGAACGGCTCACTGTTCTTTGCATCAACCGCAGCTTTTCAGAATCTGTTTACACCTAATGATGACCCACAAGATGTTGCGATTGATTTCAAGAACTCAAAAGTCGTTGACCATTCTGCACTTGCTGCCATTGACACCCTTGCAGAACGCTATCAGTCAGTAGGTAAGCAACTGCATCTTAAGCACTTGAGTCAGGATTGTCTGGAATTACTTGATAAAGCCAAAGGCATGATAGAAGTGAACGTGATGGAAGACCCTAAATATCATATTGCGGATAACAAACTTGGCTAGGTTAATCCAGTAATTCAAAGGTGATTTCTTTGTTGAAATTACAGTGAATATATAATAAATAATAATTTTAAAGAGATATGTTTATAAATCAGCACAGCAAATTATAAGAGCTGCGCTGATGACTTTGATTAAACTTCAGTCTGCTCAACTAATTCTAATTCGTCATCTTCTTCCAGAACCGTTTTCTAATTGAATAGCCACTAAGCGGCATGGCGTCGATTTTAGATTGAACTTCAATGTCAGCATTGCGGATTAACCTGCCGGTTATTAGCCGCTCACATATGTCTAGTAAATTAGTTAACAACTATGATTGCGAGTTAACAACATTAATTGTTTAGAACATTAAATGTGATTGATGAAACTTTTTACCACTAGCACTCTCAAACGGTGAGTGCTAAAATGACATTTTGAGGAGGACGTAAAACCAATGACCACTGCTTTAACAGTTCCAGTACTCACCGCTACTGACAGCCTTGAGCAATATACAAGAGCAATTAAAGCTTATCCTATTCTTTCTGCTGAAGAAGAATTTTCTCTGGCTGTAAAATTTCAGAAAGAAAATGATTTAGAAGCAGCTCGCAAACTTATTCTATCGCACCTGCGCTTAGTGACGAGCATTGCACGTGGATACACCGGTTATGGGTTACCTCAGGCAGACCTTATTCAAGAAGGCAATATCGGCCTGATGAAGGCAGTAAGACGCTATGACCCAGATCGCGGTGTGCGTCTGGTTTCTTTCGCGATGCACTGGATCAAAGCTGAAATTCATGAATACATCGTGAAAAACTGGCGTCTGGTAAAAATCGCTACCACCAAAGCACAGCGTAAGCTTTTCTTTAACTTGCGCAGCATGAAGTCAGGCATTAACACCATGCAGCCAACTGAGGTTGCACATATCGCCCGTGAGTTAAATGTAAAGCCGGAAGAAGTGCTGGAGATGGAATCACGCCTGAACGGGCATGAAATATCTCTTGAAGCTAATATTGATGATGACAGCGACGACCACTACAGCCCGATTGCCTACCTGCAGGACGAAAGCCTGACCCCGGTTGAGGCTTTGGAAGCCAAACAGTTTGAAACTGCTGAAACAACCGGTTTGGCACATGCATTGAAGAACCTGGATGAAAGAAGCCGCCGTGTAGTTGAAGCGCGCTGGCTACAGGAAGATGGCGGCAAAACCTTGCATGAACTGGCAGATGAGTTCGGCGTATCTGCCGAGCGTATTCGCCAGATTGAACAAAAAGCAATGCAAAAAATGAAAAGCCTGATGTTGGCAGTTCGTTAATATTAAAGCCGCTAATTTTAATCAATAAAAAGCCAGCTTACGCTGGCTTTTTATTATCATTAAACTGCTGATACTAGGCGGCAACTGCCTCAGGCGCAGGTTTAAATGCGAGCGCTGATTTCAAATGCTCACTTAATTTATTAAGGTCATCCAGCTGTGCCTGTATGCTTTTCTCAATTGCTTCCAGTTCTGAAATTCGATCTTCCAGTGTATCTGTTGCTTTATAAATGCGCTTGATACTTTCCAGACGGCGACGCAACTGCAGCTGATGTTCACGTACTTGAGACTCCATCGGTGCAATCACTGCCTTCAGCCAGTTTTCAATATCACGGTTGGCAACCTCATACACATGAATCACTCGGCTGGCGAGCGTTTCAAAAAACTTAGTAGTTAATGTCATCTTCTCATTAGCAATCATATTAAAAGCGGTATTGAACTGCTCTTTGTATGCACGCTCAAGTTTTGCCAATTCTTTCTGATAACGCAATGTAGAGAAAGCCGGTGGTTCAGACTTGCGCAAGCCGTGCTCTTTCGAAAACTTCTCGTACATGACGTCCATCATTTTCTTGATTTCATCAATTTGTGAATCGGACGAAACCATGCGGCTTTTTAATTCATTAAAGAAATTATCCATCGCTTCACGAATGGTTTTGGTAAAGCTTGCATTAATCATGGTCTCGCGCGTGGTGTGCACATGCACCTTGAGCGACTCCATGCCCAGCAAAGTAAATAAGCGATTTGTATGCTGAGAAAAAATACTGCGCAAAGCCTGAAAGCGCTGCAAGCCTTTTTCAAAGTTTTCTTTATCAACTTTGACCTTGTTCATCATGTGCTCAACCACATCTTCGTTCTTGCCGCGCAAACCGCGCAACTCAACCAGCTGCTCGTTAATACCCGTAAAACGCGCATCCAGAATCACTTTAGAGTTGGTAATCAAGTCATCAATCTCGTTCTGCGTATTATCGCGAACGATTTCCTGTTTGGATGGAATCAACTGGTTAGACAGCGCTTCTTCCAGCTCCAGCACACGGCTTTTTGCCAGTAAGGTGTCATCTTTATTGACCTTGGCCAACAGACCTTTTTGTGCAGAAACCGGGAATATCTGATTAGTCTCCAACCCAAGCAGTTCTGCACTGGTTTTGATTTGCCTGGTGAGCTCTTTCTGAATTTCGTTTTCGTCTTTAAGCTCATCCCAAAGGCCATCAATCTTATTCATCACTGCAAGACGGCCTTTTTGCTTCCAGCGTGTACCGCTGATGTACTGACGCCACACATCAATCTCAGATTTAGTCACACCCTGATCAGCCGCCAGAATAAACAGCACAGCATGCGCGTTTGGCAGCATATTGATGGTCAACTCAGGTTCGGTACCAATTGCATTCAAGCCCGGGGTGTCAAGAATCACCAGCCCCTGCTCCAGCAATGGATGCGGGAAGTTAATCATGGCATAACGCCAGCACGGCACATCAATGGTGCCGTCTTTATTCAGGTTCAGTGCATCATCTGCACTGTTAGGGTCATACAGCCCATATTTCTCAGCTTCCTGTACAGAAACCGGCTTGGTGCTGCTCACCTCTTTAAAGGCTTTGACCATGCTCTCGTTAGAGTCAACATCAAAAACAACTGTTTTCCACTCGTCAGGATAACGCTTGTACTCTGAGGTGGTTGCATCAGACAGGCGTGTTTCGATCGGCAGCATCATGATAGAAGTTGGCTTAGTCTTATCGTAAAGCAACTCGGTAGGACACATCGTAGTACGACCTGCACTTGAAGGCAGTAAGCGCGTACCGTAACCGGCAAAGAATATCGCATTAATCAATTCTGATTTGCCGCGTGAGAACTCCGCCACAAACGCGACATTCAGTTTATCTTCACGCAACCTGTCCAAAAGCTGCTGAATACGCTGATCAACCTGCGCATCATTCAACTCCTGCTCATTCAGCCAATTTCGATAGTCGCAAATAGTCTCAACCAGACCTTTACGCCATTCCGAATAGACTGCGAATTGTTTTGCTAAATTATTTTCTGCCATGACGGACCTTAAAACAGCTCTTTTGTAGAATAACTTTATCACTCATTATTTAAATTGCAAATGAAATCAACTAGCTAATAATTCATTTTAAATGGAATTCTGATAAGCGGTTATTTTACTATCATAAGCGGCAACGTGCTTGAATGTCTGCAATCCTTATCATTCTGTTATCATCATTTATGAGTGGCTTAACACCGGATTCACCTCGCCCGATAGACATTAAACTGCATCAGGCTTCGCGTTTATTGGAAATCAAGTTTGATAACAATATGGAGTGCATGCTGTCTTGCGAATTTTTACGCGTATATTCTCCTTCAGCCGAAGTAAAAGGCCATGGCCCCGGGCAGGAAGTGCTGCAAATCGGTAAAGAAGATATCAATATTACAGCCATCGAGCCAGTTGGCAATTACGCCGTCAGGCTTGTATTCTCCGATGGCCATAACACAGGCTTATACTCTTGGGATTACTTGTACAATTTAGCCCGTGATTATGAAGCGCTATGGCTAGAATATTTAGGCAAACTTAGTGCCGCCGGCCATGTCAGAAAAAACTCAGCTTGAGAAAAGTAAAAAATGACTACAGAACACAATACACATTTTGGTTTTAAAACGGTTGCTGAATCCGAAAAAGCAAAAAAAGTTGCTGATGTTTTTCATTCTGTGGCCAGCAAATATGACCTTATGAACGACGTGATGTCCGCAGGCATGCATCGGGGCTGGAAACGCTTTGCAGTCAGCATCAGCGGTGTAGATCGCGGCGACAGGGTGCTGGACATTGCCGGGGGTAGCGGTGATTTATCCAAACTGTTTGCACAGAAAGTCGGCGCTGAAGGTCAGGTCATACTCACAGACATTAACGCTTCCATGCTCGGCGTTGGCCGCGACCGCATGCTGGATGCCGGTTTAAACGTGCCGGCTTTGCAATGCGACGCAGAGAAGTTACCGTTCCCGGACAATTATTTTGATTGCGTGATCGTGGCTTTCGGCCTGCGCAATATGACGCATAAAGACCGGGCCCTAGCTGAAATGCAGCGTGTACTTAAAGTCGGTGGCAGGCTGCTGGTGCTTGAATTCTCAAAAGTATGGCAGCCATTATCTAAAGCCTATGACGTTTACTCATTCAAGCTATTGCCGCTGATGGGTAAACTACTAGCGAAAGATGCTGAAAGCTACCAATATCTTGCTGAGTCAATCCGCATGCATCCGGATCAGGAAACACTCAAACAAATGATGATAGACGCAGGTTTAAGTAAAGTGGATTACTACAATCTTTCTGCCGGCGTCGTTGCCTTGCATAAAGGTTACAAAACCTGATGTTAAAACAACTCTCTACTCACATCATTCAGCATCTGCTTGCGCAGAACGAATGGTCGGCACCAATGCTGCGGCCTTTTGCCAGCAAGGCTGTGCAATTGAATTTTGTGCTATTCAAGACTTCACTGGTCATTCTTGAAAACGGGAACTTAGCGATCGCCGGTGAGACCAATCTACCTGATGCAACCATCACGATTCCACCTAGCCTGCTGTTGCGCCTGATGGCAAAGGATGAATCAGCAAAACTACAGATCAAAGTCGATGGAGACACTCATCTAGCGACAACTCTGGCTAAAGTGCTATCTCATGTGCGATGGGATTACGAGGATGACTTGAGCAAACTGACCGGCGATGTATCGGCTAACAAAATCAGTGAATTTACTCGCCAATCTGTCAGCTCAGTCAAAGACACAGCAATCAATCTGGCAGAGATGCTGAGTGAATACTGGCAGGAAGAAAAACCGCTACTGGCAAAAAAACGGCATGTTGATCAATTCAATACAGAAGTAGATACGCTACGCGCAGACGTTGAGCGGCTCGAAAAGCGGTTGAATAAGCTTGCTAATAAAACCAACACAACAACTGCCCCCAATTAATAGATAGCGTCCAATACATTTATGCGCATATTTCGGCTTTTTTATATTATTTTTATCGCGTTGCGTTTTGGTCTGGATGAGTTCATTCTCAGCCACACCAAATTAAAGCCGCTGCAATGTGTCATCAATACCCTGTTGTTCTGGCGGAATAAACAAGTCGCGCGCGGCGAAAGACTAAGACTAGCACTCGAAAGCCTGGGGCCGATTTTTGTTAAGTTCGGACAAATGCTGTCTACAAGGCGTGACCTGATACCTGCCGACATTGCGGATGAACTGACAAAGTTGCAGGATCGTGTACCGCCCTTTCCTTTCGCAGACGTCGAAAAAATCATCACCACAGCATTTGGCAAGCCATTAACAGAATTATTCTCGCATTTCGATGAAGTACCAGTAGCTAGTGCCTCTGTAGCACAAGTACATTTTGCGCACCTGCCGCATGGTGAACCGGTAGCGGTCAAAGTGCTGCGCCCGAATATTGAAAACACCATCGCGCATGACCTGCGCCTGATGGACACAATGGCATGGCTGCTGCAAAGCATTTCATCCGAAGTTAAAAGGCTGAAACCTCGTGAAATCGTTGCCGAATTCGCACGCCATACGGAAAGTGAGCTGGATCTGACGCTGGAAGCGGCTAACTGTAGCCTGCTCGGGCGTAACTTTTCTGATAAATCGATGCTGATTGTGCCAGAAGTGCATTGGGACTGGTGTCGTAAAGAGGTGATGGTCATGCAGCGCATGCATGGTACACCGATTAGCCAGCGCGACGTATTAACCGCCAAAGGCATTGATATTCCCAAACTCGCAGTAGAAGGTGTTGAGATATTTTTCACGCAGGTATTCCGCGATGGCTTTTTTCACGCTGACATGCACCCGGGCAACATTCAGGTAGCCGATGACGGCAAATATATCGCGCTCGATTTTGGCATCATGGGCACCCTGAACGATACCGATAAATATTATCTGGCGCGTAACTTTCTAGCATTCTTTAACCGTGATTACCGCGATGTTGCACAAGCCCATATTGATTCCGGCTGGGTACCCGCCGATACCAAACGCGAAGAACTCGAAACTGCGGTGCGTGCTATTTGCGAGCCGATTTTTGACAAACCGCTCAAAGACATTTCGTTTGCACGCACATTGTTAAGCCTGTTTCAGATGTCACGCCGCTTTGGCGTCATCATTCAGCCACAGCTGATTATGCTGCAAAAAACCTTGCTCAACATTGAAGGCTTAGGTCGCGAGCTAGACCCGAATCTAGACCTGTGGAAAAGCGCACAGCCATTCCTGACAAGCTGGATGAGCGAACAAATTGGCTGGCGTGCGATTGTTAAAACCATAAAAAAAGAAATTCCGCATATTGCCAAAGTACTGCCGGAAATGCCAAGATTAGCGCACCAGTTTTTAACGCAGACTAATCAGGCAGAAATGGATTTGCCGCTAAGAGCTTCTATCGACAAACTGATTGAAGCACAGCAACAGCAAGCGCAATGGCAAAAGCGACTGGTGATAGCGATTATCGTGCTGGCAGTCATTGAGATTGCAATAGTAACAAGCGCATTTGTAGTGCATTAATACTAAAGGGCTTGTTAAGAAGTGCGAAGTACAAGGTAAAGGCGGCAACATTAAAATACGTGCTTATATCGGAATTTCATCTTAAAGTACTGCTCAAACTATAAATATTCATAAAATACACAGAGAAAATATTAAAGGTTTAAAGTAATGCTGATCTGGTTTGTAATTGTTTATTTAGCCATTTCTATTGGTATCGGCCTTCTCGCAGCAATGCGTGTTAAAAATACCAAAGACTATGCCGTTGCCGGCCGTCACCTGCCATTGCCGGTTGTCATGGCAACAGTTTTTGCCACCTGGTTTGGTGCTGAAGCGGTTTTTGGTGTTTCTGCCACCTTTGTAACCGAAGGGCTAAACGGCGTAGCCGCCGACCCTTTCGGCTCCAGCATGTGTCTGATCATTGCCGGTTTTTTCTTTTCCACGCAGCTATACAAACTTAACATACTCACTTTAGGTGACTTCTACCGCATGCGCTATAACCGCACGGTAGAGGTACTTACAACCATTGCCATCGTCATTTCTTACCTAGGCTGGGTAGCGGCGCAAATTAAAGCGCTAGGCCTCATTTTCAGCATGATTACCGATGGTGCCGTGAGTGAAGACGTCGGCATGATACTAGGGACAGCGATTGTACTCACCTATACAACATTGGGCGGCATGCTCTCAGTCGCCGTGCTCGACTTTGTGCAGATGATTGTAGTAATCGGCGGCCTGCTCTATATCGGCAATATTGTTTCAGGCATGACCGGCGGCGTGGCACCGGTCATAGAGCACGCACGTGCTGCCGGCAAGCTGGACTTTTTTCCTAAAGGTGCTGACATCTGGGTATGGATTACGTTTGTGGGCGGCTGGATGACCATGATGCTGGGCTCGATTCCACAACAGGATGTATTCCAGCGCATCACCTCCGCAAAGAGTGCAAAAATCGCATTATGGGGTTCCATTCTCGGCGCATCCGTTTATTTCTGCTTTACCTTCGTGCCGATGTTCATCGCCTATTCCGCCACGCTGATTGACCCGGCGTTTTTTGGCAAACTGGTCATAGAAGACTCGCAGAAAGTGCTACCCACTTTAGTGCTGCAGCACACGCCGGTTTTCGCGCAAGCGATATTCTTTGGCGCAGTATTATCTGCAATCATGAGTTGCTCATCTGCCACCTTACTTGCCCCTTCTGTAACATTTGCCGAAAACATTGTGCGCGGCTACATCCCACATTTAGGTGACAAAGGCTTTTTACGCGTGATGCGTATTTGTCTGGTCGTGTTTGGCATCACAGTTTTACTTTACGCACTCAACTCCGAGCGCTCAATCTTTGGCATGGTGGAATCTGCCTACAAAATCACGCTCGCAGGGGCTTTTGTGCCTTTGATATTCGGCGCATTCTGGAAAAGAGCAACCTCACAAGGCGCACTTGCAGCAATTATCGGCGGCATCACTACCTGGGTATTGATTGAAATATTAGTCGGTGAAGAGAGCCTGGTACCGCCACAGCTCATTGGTCTAGGTGCGAGCATTTTAGGCATGATTATCGGCTCACTGATACCGCAAAAAATCGGCGGCAGCCGTGAACCGCATGGATACTTGCATGAGCATGCGGCAAGGCCGCATCAGCATTAATAATTCATGAAACCTATCCAAACGTCAATTTTCCTATTTCTACTAACACTACACATCATCCTCATTTTATTAATGGGGACTGACTGGGCAGCAAGTGCCGTATGGTTTACAAATGTAATAAGTGCTACAGTTTTTTTACCGTTAATCGCTTTTGATGCGATAGGACTATCCGTATTCGGACACAATGAAGGATTTGGTTTACCAGGACTTACTGTCTTCGGTATTGTTTTGCTTTGCTCATTCTGGCTTCCACTGCATTATGGTCTAGCAGTACTAATCAAACGTATTTTTTCTAGCAAAGCTTAACGCTGGCAATTCTCACAATAAAACGTCGAACGCTGCCCTTGCCTGATCATTCTAATCGGTGCGCCGCATACGCGGCATGGCTCACCGCTTTTATCATTGGCACGACCGTAAACGAAATACTGCTGCTGAAAATATCCAGGGTTACCATCGGCACCAAAAAAATCACGCAAGCTGCTGCCACCTGCTGCCAATGCATCTGTCAGCGTATTTTTAATTTCAGCGACTAACTTCTCACACTCAGGCAAGGTCAAGTCTTTAGCGGATTTTTCAGGATGAATGCGCGCGCGGAATAACGATTCGCTCGCGTAGATGTTGCCGACGCCTACCACCAGATGGCTATCCATGATGGTAGTTTTAATGGCGGCCGAACGTGTACGCATATGCTGATGCAGATATTGGCCGGTGAATGCTTCACTCAGCGGCTCAGGCCCCAGCACTTTTAGCAGCATATGTTCTTGCGGATTATTGCCAGCCCATAGCACAGCGCCGAATCTGCGCGGATCACGCAGGCGCAGTATCTGGCCGGTGGCAAAACAGATATCGAAATGGTCATGCTTTTGTGGTGGCTCATCTTGTGCTAACAAACAGATACGGCCAGACATGCCGAGATGTAGCAGCAGAACTCCATGATCAAAATGTGCCAAAATGTATTTGGCACGACGTGTGAGCGCGCGTAGGGTCTGGCCATTCAATAGTTCCGGCAATGTATGCGGAATAGGCCAGCGCAGCGAGCCATTGCGTATGACCACATTGGCTACTGTTTGATTGACTAACGGTATAAGACCTAGTCTGGTCGTTTCTACTTCTGGGAGTTCTGGCATGGCAACCTATATTTGATCATTCATCAAGATGAGACACTCTTACAAAACTCACAAAGCAAAAAAGCTATATTGCCAGATACCTGCTTCTGACAATATAGCTTTTAATAATCAATACCTTTTAACTAAAATTATTTACTAGGCAAATTGATAGGCGGGTTCAACATCACAAAACCTTCGTCTGAGGGAAAGTAGTACATGATGCCTTCATCCGGACGACCCAGTATCAAGTCTGGGGACTCCTGAATCTTGTCAAAATGCACTTTACTGCCATTAGCCAGTTTCACTTCTAACGAAGGATGCGTTACTTTACGGTCAGGCGTATAGATTTCTACTGATTTAGCACGGGTATGAATCCATGAGTAATCCACCCATTCGTTCAATTCATTTTGCGTAGGTTTAGCTTTTTCAAGAGAAACTTTCCATTGACCATCCACCATGTCCAGATTCAATCCGGATTGTTCCCATTGTTCCAAGCGGCTGAAATCGAAACCGGCAACTTTTTCAGCTGGGCTCAACGGAGCCTTGTCAATCAGTTCAATCACCTGTGTTGAAGCAGCAGCACCATAATCATTTGCAATCAGATACACAGTGTTTTTGTGCGAAATATATTGTTCATCAGTCAGCGGATTATAGGTGCCGAATAAAAACTCTTCAGCATTGTCTTTATTTCTGTACAAAGTCAGCTTGAACAGCGGCTGATTCAGGCCAAACTTTGCCAGATCAGTTGTCACAATTTTCTCACGGCTGTTAGCAGCAATGATTGCCAGAATGCGCTGCACTGATGGCTGATCAGCACGTGTTTTATAAGGTGCGGTCAGATGCCAATAGCCATCAACCTTTTCAAAAGCAACAGCGGCTTTAGCAGGGAACTCAACCTTAATTTGATTAAACTCTGCCAGTTTATAGCTAGAGACTTCATATTTATTTTCTTCAACCGCATCTTGCTTAGGCCGCAGATATAAAAATGAAACCAAGCCTGCAACTACTGCAAGCAAAATTAAATTGAGTAACCAACCTTTTTTCATGCCACACCTTCAAATAAAACTAACATTAACATCTGAATAATTTGTTAAGAACTTAGGCTCTTCTGCGTTTCCACCACAGCACGAAACCAGCAATCATGAAACCTAGCGGAATAAAGTACTGAAAGCTGTGGAACACAGTCCATGCAGTTACAACACCCATTTTGGTATCAGGGATCGAAACATTGATATCTTTCAATGGCATAGGCTGAATTGTAATCAGGCTATCATCACCTGCCAGCCAGTTAACGATATTCACACCAAAATCCAGATTGCCGCCATTGGTAATAAAGGTATTGGATAAAAAGTTTGCATTACCCATCACCACTACACGCTGGCCTTTTTTGCCATAAGTACGCTCTAAAGCCACACCGATGTTAATTGGGCCGCGCTTGTCATTGGCTTCATTAAACTCAGGCTTCGCGTCTTTTGCCAGCTTGGTAGCAGACAACCAGCCATTAGGCGCAACTTCAACCAGATTACTTACCTTCCAGCCATTTTCATCAGTGCCCTTGGCAGTCACTTCATGCGCTTCCGGGAACAAAGTACGCAGCATAAAGTTTTTAGTGATTGCATGCTCACCATACAGACTAGCGAAAGATACGCGGGCATCGGCACCGTATTGCGCTGAGGCCATATCCATCACCACACCCGGTGAAACCTGCATACCCAAGTAGTCAGCAACTTCTTGCATGCCACGCAGATTGTCATCTTCCAGCAACCATAGTAGATTGCCGCCAGCCTCAAGATAAGCCTTGATCTTTTTAACTTCAACTTCACTTACATCTACCTGTGGACCTGCAACGACCAGCATGGCGCCATTACTCGGCACAGCCTGTGCAATGGTTAAATCAGGGTTCGCAAATTTGAAGCCTTTCGCTTCCAGCTGCTTACCGAACTCGCCAATGTCGTGATTTTTAACGCCTAACAGGTTGCGCTCGCCGTGGCCATCCAGATACATCACAGCTTGCTGGTTAGTACGTGAAAGTCTTACCAGCAGATTGGTGATTTCTTGCTCGGCAAATGGCGGAACAATGTGTTCAACACGTTTCTGGTATTCAATTACCACTTCACCATCCGTTTTAACACCGGCATCCTGTGCCAGTTTCGGCTCTTCAGAAGGATTAATGAAAGTTAAACGAATATCCTTTTTTTCACGCTGATAGCGTGCAAAAAAGTCTACGATACCTTTACGGAACACGTCACCGCTGGATGCATCATCTTTAGTTGCATATACCGTGATATTGATAGGCGCTTTCATCTGTTTCAGCACATTCACGCTACCTTGCGTGAGGATGTTGCGGTTAGCCTGCGTAATATCTTTTGCCACGCGGTACTGACTGGCAAAGTAACCCAACAGCACAACCAGCATTAAAAACAGTACGACAAAAAACCAGTTTTGTACTAATAACTGAAAACGTAATTTACGATTGATATTCATAGCAAAAATTCCAAAGCTCGTATGTTTTGTAAATACGCGTGATTATCGCGTAGGATTTTGTTTCGCAGGAAAAGTTTGTGAAGGCGTGGCGTAGTTATTCATACGCCCAACTGAACAAAGTTTTCCTGCGGAATAAAAGACAAGTGAGAAGACGCGTGGTTTATAGAACATACGGGCTATCCACGCAAGCGGTCAGCATCTAAACGACGCACTGTTAGGGTTAAAAATGTCACGGCAAATAAAACGAAATAAGCAATATCGGCAGTATCAATCAGGCCATTCGAGAATGACTGAAAGTGCTTCATCAGAGACAGATTGCCAAGGATATTGTTAGGGTCTCCTGCAAAAAAACGATCCAGCATCATAAGCGCGAATAAAGCAATAAAGGTAAGAATCGCAGCAATCACCGGTTGCTGTGTCATACCTGAAAAATAAATACCTAGCGCTGAAAAGCCGGCAACCATGAGCAGCAAGCCTAATGAGTTAGCCAGCAAGAAGCCAAAATCAATATCAGACCAGATATTGAGTGTGACCAACATGGCGCCGATAAATACAATCAGTATGCTTAAAAAAGCAACCAAGCCTAAAAATTTACCCACTACAATTTCAGTCAGTGAGATAGGCGCACTGAACAAAAATGGCAATGTCTGGCTGCGACGCTCTTCCGAAATCAAGCGCATAGACAGTAAAGGAACCGCAAACAGCATGATGAAAGACGCCAGCCCATACACTGACTGGCCTACAAACTGCGTTACGCCGGTACGTTCTGCCGGGCGCATTGCGCCTGACATGACAGCGAAGTAATCATTCACAGCGTTGAGATACTGTGTGCCAAACGCAAACATGAGTAAAGACAGGATGACCCAACCCATAGGCGAGGCAAACATACTTTTCAATTCTTTTCTTGCTACATTGATAATCATAAATAAACCTTAAATATCCGATTGCATCATTAGCCTGAGATTAGAGATTAATTGTTCCTGATAGGTCAGCTGCATAAATACATCTTCCAGGCTGGTTTGGTCAGGCGCAATTTGATACAGGCCCCAGCCTTGCTGAACAGCGGCTTGTACTATCGCCTCTGCTGGAGCAGTGCCATCCTCAAAGCGCACGCGCATCAAACCGCTAGGTAAAATTTCAGCTTCAGATACACCGTTGATTTTGAGTAATTCGTCAGCTTTGGGGGCATGATGCAAACCAACCAGCAGTTTGTTGCCAATGCGCTGGCGCTTCAGCACATCGATAGAGCCGTTAAACACCAGCCTGCCTTTATCAATAATCTGCACCTGATCACATACCATTTCCACTTCCGGCAGAATGTGGGTTGAGATAATCACGCTATGCTCGCCGCCGACTTCGCGGATCAATGCGCGGATATCTCGGATTTGAATCGGGTCCAGGCCAACTGTAGGTTCATCCAGAATCACCACCATCGGGCGATGAATGATTGCCTGCGCAATGCCTACCCGCTGCTGATAACCATTGGATAAGTTTTCAATCAGGCGCTTGCTCATATGACCCAAGCCGCAGCGTTCTTTAGCAGTTTCAACCGCACTTTTAATATACTTGCTGCTTACTCGATGCAAACGCGCAGCCATCGTCAGATATTCATCGACTGTCAACTCTTTGTATAACGGGCGCATTTCCGGCAGATATCCGATCAGCGCTTTCGCTTCTTTAGGATTCTCCATGATATCAATCCCGCAGATTTTTACGCTGCCATTACTCGGTGCCAGATTACCTGTAAGCATTTTCATGGTGGTTGATTTACCGGCACCGTTAGGGCCCAGAAAACCAAGAACTTCACCCTTGCTCAAGGTAAAACTTACATTACTTACCGCTTCTCTGCCGCCATAAAGACGAGTAAGTTCGATTGCCTCTACTGTAAAATTATTCATAGCTACTCAATTTTGAAACATTCGTTTAAATACTAAATATAGTTACAACTCAATCAGAAAACTTACCATTACATATAAAGCAAGTTTATAAGCCAAAATAAAGCCTATTGGAAACTTCGCGCGACTTGCGTTATAGTCAACGCATAATTATGTAGGAACTTGCGACCGCTGTCACGGACTAAGAAGTACCAGCGCATCATACAGCGTATGTAGATATTTCTAAATAATAGTGCTGTTAAAGTTGGTAGTCTTGTTTTGTCATGCTTTAACACCGCAGCTTTAAAATAAACTTTTGAATCTTTAATATAAATATAGACCATTGCAACTGTAAAAATCGACCTCATAATACTAACAATAACTAACCTATCAAAGCTACCTTATGCGTCCAACGATCAAAACCCAACCAGCAAGTGTATCAATCAAAAAAAGCTCCCTGCTGCTAGCTCCGATGCTATGGATGCTTTTATCAGCAGGCATACTTGGGCTTAGCGGCTGCGCGGCTAACAAACATCTCAATAATGATGCGATGACAATTGCAGCACACAGCGACTCACTGGCTGAAGGTGATAAAGATTCTGCATTAAAGCCAGAGTTCATTTACAGATACTTGGTAGGTGAAATAGCCGGCCAGCGCGGAGATATCGGCACATCTGGCGCAATTTTTTATGATCTGGCAAGAACAGAAAGGGACGCGCGTCTGGCAGAACGCGCCGCAAAAATAGCGGCTTACGGCAATATCTCCAACCTTGCAGTGCCTGCAATCCAACTCTGGGCAGAACTTGACCCTGACTCGACAGAAGCACAGCAGGCCATGACGGAAATGCTGATTGCAACTGGCAAGCTTGATGAAACAAGACCTTACCTATCAAAACTGTTATCAAAAGAAGAATCGCGCGCCAGTGGTTTTTTATATTTGAACACGCTACTGAACAGAAGTCCCGATAAAGCCGCGGTGCTTGAACTGGTGCAGTTTCTGGCTCAGCCCTACCCGAATTCCGCCGAAGCGCAATTTGCTATTGCCCAGTCAGCATGGATAGCAAATAAAGATGACATCGCATTAACGGCCATTAATAAAGCTGGAACGCTACACGCCGGCTGGGATGTTGCTGCCCTGCTGAAAGGACAGATTCTGTATCGTAAATCTCCACAGGCTGCGATTGACTACTATTATGAGTTCTTAAAGTCGCACCCCAAATCCAATGAAGTCCGTATTAACATGGCCAAACTGCTGGTAAACCAGAAGCAATTTGAAGCTGCCAAGAAAGAGTACCCACTGATTATTGAGCAATCTAAAAACAGCTCACCCAAAAACACTGCCGATGTCACTGCAATTATAGGGTTACTCTCTTACCAGTCAGCTGATTACATTTCTGCACAAAACTATTTCCAGCAAGCATTGGCAATGGATTTTAAAGATGCAGATCAATTGTATCTGTACATGGGTCAGACCTCAGAAAAACTCGATCAGAACCAGTCCGCTGCCGACTGGTATAAAAAAATCGCGCTAGGTCCACGTTATCTTGAAGCGCAACTCAGCTTAGCCAATCTGGTTGCACGCACACAATCAGCTGATAAAGCGATTGAAATATTAGACGAGCTAGCCGACCTGAATACCGAACAGCAAATTATCGTTATTCAAGCACAAGCATCTATTCTGGTGAGAGCCAAGCGCGATCAGGAGGCATTCGACCTGCTGGAGAAAGCCGTTAAAAACCTGCCAAACACTCCGGAGTTAGTGTACGACTACGCACTGGCCGCGGAACGCATCAAGAAATTTGACCTCATGGAGTCTGAACTGCGCAGAGCCATTGCCGAAAAACCTGATTTTGCTGCGGCTTACAATGCGCTAGGCTACTCCTATGCGGATCGCAATATCAAACTGAATGAGGCAATCAAGCTGATTGAAAAAGCGCTGGAACTATCGCCCAATGACCACTATATGTTGGACAGTCTGGGCTGGGCACACTTCAGAAAAGGTAACCTGGATAAAGCCATTCAATATCTACAGGAAGCCTACAACATTAATCCAGACCCGGAGATCGCCGCACACTTAGGCGAAGTACTCTGGCATAAGGGTCAACACGAGCAGGCAAAAAAAATATGGAACGATGCGATAAGTGTTCATCCGGATAACGAAGTATTGATCACAACTGCCAATAAATTCAAATCCTGATTTTATAGACCATATTTGTGAATACCGTTGATAGACTGCCGCAAAGGATTGTGCAACCCGTGTCGGCAATACGTGCGCTATTTTTGCTAGGGGTGTTGTCAGTATTTGCGGGCTGCGTCAGCGTGCCCGCAAACAAAACAGAACCCAGCACTGCCGTGCTAAACCTCAGAACGCAGCATTTGCAACAACTTTCGACTATCAAGCAGTTCTCTGTACAGGGCAGAATTGGGGTGCAAACCAATAACAAAGGGTTTTCTGGTGGCCTGCAATGGCAACACCGCAGCTCTGAAGACGACATCAGCCTGTATTCACCACTGGGAAGCCAGGTAGCCAGCATTACAAAAACAGCTGATCAGGTTGTGCTCAAAGACTCTGGCGGGAATAGCTTTTCTGCAGTAGATGCTGAAACACTCACGCAGCAAACTTTAGGCTGGAAACTACCGCTGACAGGCCTTGCCGACTGGTCTATCGGCCGGCCAACTCAAAGCCCGATTCAAAGCAGCAACTGGAACGAGCAAGGACTACTCACCAACCTTGAGCAGGATGGCTGGAAAATAGAGTACGACAACTACCAACAACAGGGTGCCTATATGTTGCCTGGTAAAATTTTTCTCAAAAGCGATCAATTAAATTTGAAGTTGCTGGTAGAAAAGTGGAATAACCTCGAACAGTAAAATTACCTGAATCAATATCGTTTTAATCGATATCGCTTTAAAATAAGCATTCTAAAAATTTCCAGATCCAGACTGTGCAACATCACTCATGCAAGATTTTCAACCATTTTTAGCTCCGGCAAAAATCAATCTGTTTTTGCACATTGTTGGCCAGCGCGCCGATGGCTATCACCTGCTGCAAACTGTGTTTCGCCTGCTGGATTATTACGACACCATTTATTTAAAACCTACTGTTAACAGAGTAATCAAACGCGCCAATGACGTACCCGGTGTGCCTGAGGATCATGACCTATGCATCCGCGCGGCAAGACTATTGCAGCAGCATACCGGCTGTACACGCGGTGTAGAAATATTGGTCGAAAAGAATATCCCGATGGGTGGCGGCCTTGGCGGCGGCAGCTCAGATGCAGCCACAGTATTGCTGGCTTTGAATCGCCTGTGGCAACTGAACCTTAGCCGCAAAGAATTACTGGATTTAGGGCTCAAACTTGGTGCAGACGTACCATTTTTTATTTACGGAACAAATGCCTGGGCAGAAGGCGTCGGCGAGCAGCTGCAAGCTATTGATCTGCGGGATGCCTACTACGTCGTACTGACACCCGATGTACATGTGTCAACCGCAGAAATTTTTGCAAATAAGCAATTGACAAAGGACTCGAATCCCCAGATAATGTCGACCTTTTCGAGGGTAGCACAATTAAGCGCTACTGATTCAGCCGGTGGAAACATCAAACCTGAATTCACAAACAGCCTTGAAAAAGTAGTTTGCAGTCTTTATCCTAAAGTTTCTGATTGTCTAAGCTGGCTTAAACAATACGGTGATGCTAGAATGAGCGGCTCTGGCGCTTCGGTTTTTTTAGAAGTGGCTAACGAAGAGATTGCTAACAAAATATATAGCGCAAAACCAGAATCCGTTCGCGGATTTGTTGCAAAAGGGTTAAATCAGCACCCATTATTAGACCTTTAGTTTAATGATAAGGCTGATTAAATATTGGGGAGTCGCCAAGCTGGTTAAGGCACCGGATTTTGATTCCGGCATGCGAAGGTTCGAATCCTTCTTCCCCAGCCAAAATTTTTAGAAGCGTGTAGATTTTTGATTTACACGCTTTTATTTTTTAGTCCGCTTTTTTTAGTTTCTGCTGGCATACTTAGCAGGCCGGCACGATAGGAAATCAAATGGTGTCTAACGGCAACATGATGGTCTTTACAGGCAACGCGAACCCTGTGCTCGCACAAGAAGTTGCAACTCACTTGGGTATTGAACTAGGTCGCGCCGATGTCGGCAGATTCAGTGATGGCGAAATCATGGTTGAGTTGCTTGAAAACGTGCGCGGTCGTGACGTATTCGTTCTGCAATCCACCAGCCACCCTACGAATGACAGCCTGATGGAAGTCATGGTCATGGTCGACGCATTGCGCCGTTCATCTGCTGGCCGTATCACTGCTGCAATTCCATACCTGGGTTATTCACGTCAAGATCGCCGCCCCCGTTCAGCGCGCGTTGCAATTACTGCCAAAGTGGTTGCCAATATGCTGACAGGCGTTGGTGTTAACCGCGTACTGACAATGGATTTGCACTCAGATCAAATACAGGGCTTTTTTGATATCCCTGTTGATAACATTTACGCTACACCAATTTTATTGGACGACTTGCTGAAACAGAACCATGAAAATCTAGTGGTAGTTTCTCCTGACGTTGGCGGCGTAGTGCGCGCACGTGCCGCTGCAAAACAATTAGGTTCAGACTTGGCGATTATCGACAAACGCCGTCCAAAACCAAACGTAGCAAAAGTAATGAATATTATCGGTGATGTTGCCGGCCGTACCTGCGTCATTATGGATGACATGGTAGACACTGCCAACACACTATGTGAAGCGGCCGCTGCGCTTAAAAAGCACGGCGCGCTCAAAGTAGTTGCCTATGCCACGCACCCGGTCTTATCAGGCGGCGCAGCAGAACGCATTATGAATTCAGAATTGGATGAACTGGTTGTGACCAACACGATTCAACTGCAAGCTGAATCCGCTAATTGCAAAAAAATTCGCCAATTAAGTGCAGCAGAATTATTGGCTGAAACAATCCGTAGAATCAGTTGTGAGGATTCAGTTTCTTCACTGTTCATGGATTAATTTGTATTGAAAATTTCAACAAATCGAAAATGACAAGAAGATAAGCCGAAGACAGTACAAATAGTACGCCAAGGCGAAATCGACACGGTCAGTTTTGATTTGTTGAAATTTTAACCCTGCTTTCTGGTCGCGGAAAGCAGCTTTTGTGCAGTAGGGCCCTCGAAAGCCTAGTAGTAAATTTAGGAGTAGTAAAATGACTATCGAAATCAATGCAGTAAAACGTGACGTTAAAGGTACGGGTGCGAGCCGCCGTGCCAGGTGTAGTATATGGTGGCGACAAAGATGCTGTGACACTGGAAATTAACGGTAAAGAATTGTTCCTGCAATTCCGTCACGAAGCTTTCCACTCTTCAGTATTAAGCCTGATCGTTGAAGGTAAAAAAGAAAACGTATTATTACGTGACTTCCAAATGCACCCAGTGCGTAACACTATTCAACACATCGACTTTCAACGCGTAAGCGCAACTGAAAAAATCCACGTTAAAGTGCCTTTCCACTTTATCAATGCTGATGTAGCACCTGGTGTTAAAGTTGGCGGCGGTATCGTTGCTCACGTTCAAACTGAAGCTGACGTAAGCTGCTTGGCAAAAGACTTGCCAGAGTTCATCGAAATTGACGTTGCTAAACTCGAAATCGGTGACTCAATCCACTTGTCACAAATCAAATTGCCAAAAGGCGTTGAATTTGTACAATTGGCGCACGGTGATGACGCAGCTGTTGCATCTATCGCTAAAACACGCGGTGGTGTTTCAGAGGCAGCTGAAGAAGAAACTCCAGCAGCTTAAGTTTAGTAGCTTTTTTAGCACTATGACAATGACGCGCGCTTTATCTATTAAAGTGCGCGTTTTTCATTTGTGCGATTAGCAAACAAAGTAATTAAATAAAATAATGAGCGGAATTAAATTATTAGTAGGTTTAGGCAACCCCGGCGACAAATATGAAGCCACGCGCCATAACGCTGGTTTCTGGTGGATAGACCAGCTTGCAGCCTCAAGCAACAGCAAACTGGCACTAGATGCGAAGTTTTTTGGCATGTCCGGCAAACTTGCGCCAACTGCTGACACATGGCTGCTGAAACCAACTACTTATATGAATGCCAGCGGCAAAGCCGTGGCAGCACTGGCTAATTATTACAAAATAACGCCGGAACAGATTTTAGTGATTCATGATGAGCTGGATTTAAACCCAGGAACAGTGAAACTTAAAAAAGGTGGCGGGCATGGCGGACATAACGGCTTGAAAGACATTGCCGCAGCACTGGGTACAACGGATTTCTGGCGCTTGCGTATTGGCATTGGCCACCCCGGCGACAGAAACGAAGTTGTTAATTTTGTATTAAAGGCCGCGTCAAAAGATGAACAAACCGCTATCAACCAATGTATCGATGATAGCCTGCTAGTTACAACGCAGTTACTAAATGGTGACTTTGAAGGTGCAATGTTAAAATTGCATACAAAGAAATAAATCACCTTACTTGAACACACCGTTTTCCATTCAGATTTGACGCAAGAATAAGGCATAGAGGATGAAGAGATGAAGACAGTACGAAAAGTACGGCGAATCGATGAAGACACAGACAACGCAGTAATCAACAAAAAGGCAGACTACCTCTTTAAGTCCATTCAGATTTTACGCAAGGTCAAGGCGTTGAAGTTTGAGGGGACGAGGCAGTACAAATAGTACGACGAGTTACCGAAAACTGATAACAACGCAGAGATTGCGTAAAAGATGGAATTGTGGGCTTACCTAACGTAGGCAAATCTACCCTGTTTAATGCCATTACCAAGGCAGGTATTGCCGCAGAGAACTACCCGTTCTGCACCATTGAGCCTAACGTTGGCATTGTGGAAGTACCTGACACCCGCATGCAGCCGCTGATCGACATCGTTAAGCCGCAGCGCGTACAACCTGCGATTGTAGAGTTTGTAGATATCGCCGGCCTGGTAGCTGGTGCATCTAAAGGTGAAGGTTTAGGCAACAAATTTCTGGCTAACATCCGCGAAACAGACGCGATTGCTCACGTGGTTCGCTGCTTTGAAGATAGCAACGTGATTCACGTCGCCAATAAGATTGACCCGCTTTCAGATATTGAAGTCATCAATACCGAGTTAGCTCTGGCGGACATGGAAACCGTAGAAAAAACCATGCAGCGCGAAGGCAAAAAAGCGAAAAGCGGTGATAAAGATGCTATCGCCCTCATGGCGGTGTTAGATAAAGTGCTGCCAGCTTTGAACGAAGCCAAAGCAGTGCGCACGCTGGGTTTAGATACTGATGAACTGCAGCTGCTAAAGCCGCTGTGCCTGATCACAGTAAAACCGGTGATGTACCTTGCCAATGTGGATGAAAAAGGTTTTGAGAACAACCCGCATCTGGACAAAGTTGTTGCGCTCGGCAAAGCAGAAGGCGCGCCTGTAGTCTGCATCTGCGCCAAAATCGAAGGTGAGATTTCGGAACTGGATGAAGAAGACAAACTGTTATTCCTGAGCGAACTGGGTCAGGAAGAGCCAGGGCTGAATCGCGTTATCCGCGCAGCTTATGACCTGCTTGGTTTGCAAACCTACTTCACCGCAGGGGTGCAGGAAGTGCGTGCCTGGACCGTGAAAAAAGGCTCAACAGCCCCACAGGCTGCCGGTGTTATCCATACTGACTTTGAGCGTGGCTTTATCCGTGCTGAAGTCATTGCCTATGATGAATACGTAAAAAACAAAGGCGAACAAGGCTCTAAAGAAGCCGGAAAAATGCGCCTGGAAGGTAAAGAGTACATTGTGCAGGATGGCGATGTAATGCACTTTAGATTCAACGTTTAAATTCAATGTTCATCATTTAACGTTTAGCTTTACGAGTATAAACGGCTAATTATCCGCGCTTCAACATCCCACCCTGCACAGCCCAGCTACTGAGGCGCAGGGTGCCAGATGTAACCCCAAGCAACAACTCTCTAAAATCAACCCTCACTATAATCAAGCTTCAAAGCCTGAACTTGCAGCGCGCCTGCCCCAGTATATCAATGAATTTAGTCACCCTGATATCGCGCTGATTCACATACTCCTGACGCTTAAATTGCACTCAATTATCCGAGGATTGCATGCCGATAAAGTGCATGCAATCGCTCAAACATATCTTAAAATATTATTTAACCATGCACGATATGTGTATTTAATAGTGCATCTGCACTTAAATTGTGCAAAGACACATCTTTAAAAAAATGTCCGGCAGGCCATTTTTAATAAAAATAATCATTGAATTTCAAAAGCTTAAAAATAACATTTAACTATGGCACGACTATTGCTTTTTAATAATCAAATAGTATTGAAGAGCTGCAATGTTAAAAGTAATGATTGTTGATAACGACTTAGAGCGTACCACCCCGTTAAAGCAATCATTACTTGATTCTGGGTACGAGGTAATTGCGCATCTTAAGGATACGGTCAATTTAGATAAAGCCTGCTGCGAACTGCGGCCAGACATTGTCATTATTGATACCGAATCCCCTAGTCGCGACACTTTGGAAAATATATGCGTCATGTCGATGCATGAGCCGCGCCCGATTGTGATGTTTACACATGATGGCGATAAAGAGCAGATCAAGCAGGCAACGCGCGCTGGCGTCAGTGCTTATGTAGTAGGCAGTATACCGAACGAGCGCTTGCGGCCAGTGATCGATGCGGCGATTGCGCGTTTTGATGAATTCAAGCTGCTGCGCGAAGAGCTGAACGAAGCTAATGATAAATTGAATGAAAGAAAACTGATTGAACGCGCTAAAGGGCTGCTGATGAAGCAACGCGGGCTGGATGAAGAGCAAGCTTACAACATGCTGCGCAACATGGCGATGCAAAGAAATATGAAAATAAAGGATCTGGCTAATGAACTGATGAATGCAGCAAAACTGCTGCTAGTGTAACCGACACAACATTTACCTACCCAATGATGGGGTAAGTAAAAAATTTAAATGTAAACACTTGCATGCCAATGACGGCATAAAAGTGGCTCAAAGATTGAGCATACAGAAATTCAAGACAAAGGCGTCTTTCCCGTTGAGTAATTACTCAGCTGGATTGACGCCTTTTTTTATTGCCTTTTTTTTGTAATTTTTTAGGAGTTTAAAATGAGTGACCAAGATAAAAAAATATTAGTTCCAGGCACACCAGAAATTATCGTTGATAATTCTCGCCGTAACTTTTTAAGAAACAGCATTACCGGCATTCTGGGTGCGGCCACCTTAATGAATGTTGTGCCTAGCGGCATCAGCAATTATGCCTGGGCTGCCGGCTCAGATGCACCTGAGCTTACCGAAGTTAAAATCGGCTTTATACCGCTCACTGACTGCGCACCTATCGTGGTAGCAGCACAGATGGGCTTTGATAAAAAATACGGCATTAAAATCACGCCAAGCAAAGAGGCCAGCTGGGCAGCGGTGCGCGATAAAGTAACCAATGGCGAATTGCATGCTGCGCATATTCTTTATGGAATGGTGTATGGCGTACAGCTAGGCATCGGCGGCCAGCAAAAAGATATGGCTGTATTAATGAGCCTGAACAATAATGGTCAAGGCATTACTCTATCGAACCAACTCAAAGAAAAAGGCGTAAAAGACGGCCGCAGCCTTAAACGTTTACTTGATAACGAAAACCGCGATTACACTTTTGCACAGACCTTTCCTACCGGCACGCATGCCATGTGGCTCAACTACTGGCTGGCAGCTAATGGCATAGACCCGGTCAAGGATGTAAAAAACATTGTAGTACCACCACCACAAATGGTTGCCAACATGCGTATCGGCAACATGGATGGCTACTGCGTAGGCGAACCTTGGAACGCACGTGCAATTTACGATAAGGTAGGTTTCAGTGTGGCGACTTCACAAGACATCTGGACCGACCACCCAGAGAAAGTATTGGGTACTACAGCTGAGTTTGTAGCTAAAAACCCCAATACCGCCCGCGCCATGATTATGGCGATATTGGACGCCTGTAAATTCATTGATGCTACAGAAAACCGTGCCAAGGTTGCCAAGTTGATTTCAGGAAAATCATACGTCAATGCACCGGAAGACGTTATCGGTGGTCGCTTTGTCGGTGATTACGACAATGGCATCGGCAAAAAATGGAAAGACCCTAACTACATGAAGTTCTATGGTGACGGTGCGGTCAACTTCCCTTACCTGTCAGACGGCATGTGGTTCCTGACTCAGCATAAACGCTGGGGCTTGCTCAAATCAGACCCGGATTACCTCGGTGTTGCGACCAAGGTCAACCAGATCAAACTCTACTCAGAAGCTGCATCGCAACTTGGCATCAGCGTGCCTAAAGACCCAATGCGCAGCAGCAAGCTGATAGATGGCGTGGTATGGGATGGCAAAAATCCAGCCGCTTACGCAGCTTCTTTCAAAATCAAGGCTTAACGATTCAAGCTTCAATTATTAAGGATCATTTATGAGCGCGATCAATATCAGTAAAGAAAGCTTAAAAGTCATCATGAAAAGTAAAAATACAGTTGTCAGCAAAGGATCAACAATGACTAACACTGCGAATAACGTGACGACTACTGACAAAGTGTCTATAAAACAGCACACTGAAAAACTTGGGTTAAAAATCCATAACATCATCAAATGGCTGCTGCCGCCGGTATTTGGCGTATTGATGATGTTAGCTGTATGGACATTAATCTCTTATCAATCGCCGAACCTGCCTGGACCACTAAAAACATGGCATTCAGCCGTTGAATTGTTCAGTGACCCGTTTTATAACAATGGCCCGAATGATATGGGGGTGGGTTGGAACATCCTGAACTCATTAAAACGTGTTGCATTGGGTTTTGGCATGGCAGCCATGATCGGCATTCCTATCGGCTTCATTATCGGTCGCTTTGAATTCGCAAACCGTATGGCAGCACCTGTAATCAGCCTGTTAAAACCGGTATCTCCACTGGCATGGCTGCCAATCGGCTTGCTCGTGTTCAAGGCAGCTAACCCTGCCGCGATCTGGGTCATCTTTATTTCAGCGATCTGGCCAATGATCATCAACACGGCTGTCGGTGTCAGCAAAGTGCCGCAGGATTATATGAACGTGGCAAAAGTGCTCAACCTGAGCGAATGGAAAATTTTCACCAAGATTCTGTTCCCGTTCGCACTGCCTTACATGATGACAGGTGTACGCCTCTCCATCGGTGTGGCATGGCTGGTGATTGTTGCGGCAGAGATGCTGACCGGCGGCGTTGGCATTGGCTTCTGGGTGTGGGATGAATGGAACAACCTCAATGTTGAACACATCATCATCGCGATTTTTATTGTAGGTATCGTCGGCTTGCTGCTTGAGTTAATGCTCACGCAAATCGCCAAAAGATTCAGCTACGAATAATCCAGCTATTTATTTAACAGCTACTGATCAGGAATCATTATGAAAAACACATCTACACCAGAAAAAGCAAACGCAGCTAAATATGTGCAGCTTGAGAATGTCGACATGACGTTCACCACTAAAAAAGGCGAATTCAATGCGCTTAAAAACGTTAACCTGAGTATCCGTGAGGGTGAATTCATCTCAATCATCGGTCACTCAGGCTGCGGCAAATCAACCGTGCTCAATCTGATAGCAGGCTTGCTGCAACCTACTGAGGGCTTTCTGTTCTGTGCCGGCCGCGAGATTGCAGGCCCGGGTCCTGAGCGTTCAGTGGTTTTTCAAAACCACTCGCTGCTGCCTTGGCTGACCTGCTATGAAAACATCTATCTGGCAGTTGAACGCGTGTTCGGCACAGAGACCAAAGCGCAACTCGCAGCACGTACCCATGCTGCACTGGAGTTGGTGGGCTTGACGCATGCAACTGAAAAACGCCCCAACGAAATATCCGGTGGTATGAAACAACGTGTGGGCATTGCACGTGCCTTGGCGATGGAGCCGAAAGTGCTGCTGCTGGACGAGCCGTTTGGCGCACTCGATGCGCTGACACGTGCCAACCTGCAGGATGAACTTATGAAGATCATGGCGAAATCCGGCTGCACCGCAGTCATGGTGACGCACGATGTGGATGAATCTGTATTGCTTTCAGACCGCATTGTCATGATGACCAATGGCCCATCTGCCAGCATCGGCGAAATTCTGGATGTGAATCTAGCGCGTCCACGAGCACGTCTGGAACTGGCTGAAGACCAGGAATACAACCATCTTCGCAGTGAAGTATTGCGCTTTCTGTATGAGCGCCATGCAAAAAAAGCGGCTTAAACCGTTTATTACCAACATATTTCACATTAAAACTTATATCTAAACTTTACATTTATTCTAGGGGCAATCATGAAATCTCAAGCTTCATTCAAACTTAACATCATCATGGCATGTGTCACGATGGCCTTTACCAGCATGGCGCAAACGGCTTATGCTGAAGAAGAGCCGATCGCCGAGTACACCTTTCTGGACTCAATCAAAGACGGCAAACCGATGACCAATTTCCGTCTGCGCTACGAGTCTGTAGACCAGGAAGCATTTCAGCCGGCACCTAATGCAACCAAAAAACTGGATAGCGCGCACGCGTTCACGCTGCGCAGCTTGATCGGCTGGCAGACCTCTCCGTTTAAAAACTTCAGCTTTGCCGCACAACTTACAGATGTGCACGAGTTTAACCACAACTTTAACGACAGACGCGAAAACCTGAGCGAGCCTGGAAAAGCGAATTATGCCAATATCGTTGACCCGAGCTTTACTGATGTGAATCAGCTATTTGTAGATTGGACCGGTATTAAAAACACCAAAGTGCGCCTTGGTCGCCAACAGGTGAATCTGGACAATGTACGCTTCATCGGCGACATTGGTTTCCGTCAGAATATGCAGGTATTTGACGGTATTTCTGTACTTAACAAAAGCATTCCGGATACGGAAATATTCGCGGCACACTTTGATCAGGTTCGCCAGATCAATACCGAACTGCGTCAGGGTGATATCGAAATTGTGAATGCAAAGTACCGCATCTCACCTAGCGAGTCATTAGTGGGTTATGCGTATCTGGTCGATGTTGCAAACCTGGGTCAGAACAACGGCAACCCTCTCGCTGCCGGCATCGCTGCACAGGGCGGCAATGGCTTGGGTGCCAGCCAGGATCTGGTTAAAACGGCAACTACGGATGCAAGCTCAAAAACATTTGGCCTGCGTTTAGATGGCGTGCGTAAAATCGATGATAACTGGAAAGCGCTTTACACCGCTGAATATGCAAAACAGGATGACTATAAAGACGGCAACAAACTGATTGATGCGCACTACTTTAAACTCGGCGGCGGTGCCATGTACAACACATGGTCAGTCAGAATCGATCATGAGAAGCTCTCCAGCAACGATGGCAAATATGCATTCCAGACACCGCTAGGTACCAACCACCTGTTTCAGGGCTGGGCTGATCACTTTTTAGCAACACCACGTCAGGGTATCGAAGATACATTCGTGACCGTTGCCGGCAGTATCGGCAAAGCCAAGCTGATGGCGGAATACCACGTATTTAAATCAGATGAAAAATACCAGTCTCTCAACGGAAAATTCGGTGATAAATACGGTACCGAGTTTGATGCCAGCGTCATGTATCCATTTACTGACAAAATCAGCGGCAAACTTGAGTATGCAAAATTCAATGAATCCGACGTTTACGGCACCACCTTACAAAATGCTGCGCGCAAAGGCGACAAAGAAGTTGTCTGGGTAACGGGCATGTATACGTTCTAAAGCAATCATTGCAACACCCTGTGCCATTAAAGCCAACACTTAAAATGGCACAGCTATCATACAGATATCAATGTATTGACTGGTGACTTGATAAAACGGCTTATCAATTTGACCGCACCAGTCAATCAGCACTCCTAAGTTTTATTCGCTCACCAACGGCGGTGACCTCTAATAAATTGCAACTAAATAATAATTACATGAGGAGCAGTCATGACTAGCAAAACTACGCCTATTAAGCCCCAGCAAACAGGTACGCTGAACAAATACCGCGGCATTATATTCGCCGTTACGCTTTTCTTACTCTTTAACCTGGCAGTGCTTGGCCTTAACTTTTATACCTCATCTACGCTCGACGGCGATGCGGTTTCCATCAACCTTTCCGGGCGGCAGCGTATGCTGTCACAGCGAACTGCCAAAGTGTTGTTATCAATTCAGGTTGATGCTGCACAAGGCAGGTTTGACCCTAAAAACACTGAAGAGCTGAAAAAAGTCAGCACACTGTTTGATACCACCCTAAACGGTTTTAAAACAGGTGGCATGGTTGTAGGCGGTGATGAGAAACCGGTACATCTGGAAAAAGTAAGCGGTGAAGCTGCTATCAAGGCAGTGGACGATGCATTGATGATCTGGCAGCCTTACAAAAAACTGTTGCAGCCTGTGATTGAAAGCAGCGTGGTGAATGAAATTACCCTCGACATTGCCACGGACTATGCGCGTGCAAACAACCTCAAGTTATTAAAACTGATGAATGACCTCACCACGCAGCTGGAACGCAACACCAAAACCAAGGCCAGCAACCTGCAGCTGATTCAAACCATCGCCTTGGTATTATCACTGCTGTTGTTCGCTAACATTGTGTTTAATGCGTTACGCAAACTGCGCTCAGCAGATGGCGAGATTGAAAAAGCACAGCGCGAAACTACCGAGATTCTGAATACAGTAAAAGAAGGTCTGTTTCTGTTAGACCCGGAATTGAATGTAGGCAGCCAGTTTTCTAGCTCAATAGGTAAAATACTACAGCACGAAGTGAGTGCTAACATGCCGTTTATGCCAATACTGGAGCAGCTGGTATCTGCCGAAATCTATACTTCAGCCAAAGACTACATTCAACTGCTATTCGGTAATAAAGTGAAAGAAAACCTGATGCTGAGCCTGAACCCGCTTACACAGGTAAAGGTGCAAGCCAAGAACGATCTAACACCGCGTTACCTTAGCTTTCAATTTAACCGCATTGTTGAGGGCAAACATGTGCTGCACCTGCTGGTAACCGTGCAGGATGTAACCGAGCAAGTCACACAGGCAGAAGAGCTCTCTGCTCTTAAAGGTCAATCCAGTATCAACCTGGAATTACTTAAACGATTGCTGCAGGCAGATACGTACCAGTTACAGGACTTTATAAGCCATGCCCATGGCAGCCTGGAATCACTGAACGCCATATTAGCCCATGCAGATAAACGTGCGGCGAATCATGCTGACCTCGCAAACCAGTGCTTCCGCATCATTCATGCTATTAAAGGTGAAGCTTCAGCAATGGGTTTAGACGCGATTGAAACTCTGGCACATGAATTTGAAGAACATCTGGTAACGCTGCGTAAAAAGAACGAGTGGGATGCGCAGGAGATTTTAAGCCTGCCGGTCATGCTGAGCGGCATGCTTGAGCAGATCAGGCAGATTGAAACAATTTCAAATGTGATGCAAGCGCATCATCAGGCCAACAACAGCGCCGCTAAACCGCCGTCAATATCGACCAGCGTCAGCAATAACCTGCAACGCCTCGCCGAGCAAGTGAGCCAAAGCCAGAATAAAAAAGTGCAGCTTAAACTGGAACTGGGTCTGCTCGATGAGATGGACACCAAAACCGTGCATCAGCTACAGCAGATTGCTATTCAACTGATACGCAACGGCATTTGCCATGGTATTGAAGATGCTGACATCAGGCTTGCTAAAGGCAAAGCAGCACATGGCGAAATTTCTATTGCCACCCGCATGAACCAACAAGGCGTTGTCGATTTTATTGTGCGCGATGACGGGCAAGGCATCGTACCTAGCCGTATCAGAACCGCAATGCTGGCTTCAGGCCGTTACACGACTGACATCGTGAACCAGCTAAGCGATAAGGAAATTGTAGGCAAACTGTTCGAACCCGGCTTTTCTACTGCCAGCAGCACAGATAAAGATGCAGGCCGCGGAGTGGGCATGGATCTGGTGCAATCGCTGATTAACGAAATCGGCGGAGACCTCAAAATTGACACCAAAGCCGATGTTTTCACACAGTTTGCTTTCCGCATATCTAAACCTGCACAACCATCAATTAACTTAAATGCTACCGAGGCCGTTGTATGAAACTCATGATTGTCGATGACTCCAATATTATCCGGAGCCGTATTTCCAGAATTATGTCAGACCCAAAACTACCACTCATCGAAATCGTTGGCACTGCAGCCAATGGCACCGATGCATTCTCATTATTCACGCAAGAGCGGCCGGAACTGGTCACCATGGATTTAACCATGCCGGAGATGGATGGTGTGGAATGCACCACCCTGCTGGTTGAATTTAACCCTGACGTAAAAATACTGATCGTATCTGCGCTCAGCGACAAAGCCACCGCAATTGAAGCACTTAAAAATGGCGCAAGCGGGTTTTTATACAAACCATTTACCGATGAAGAACTCGTAAACGCCCTACTGGAGCTAATAAAAGAATGAGTGACTTAAGCGAAAAAGACATTGAAATCTTTATTGAAGCAATAGGAGGCTATTTCAAACAGATTACAAAAGAAGCGGCATCGGTCGGCGTAGCATACCTCGCCAAAAATGCATTCCCGATGAATGACTACACCGGCATGATCAAAGTAAGTGCAGACTACGAAGGCGCGCTCTACTTCTCGGCACCCAGCGCCATGCTGCGGCACCTGCTTACGGTCATGAAAGAACCCAACCAGTCTGATGAAAACCTGCTCGATGCCGTAGGCGAAATCGCCAACACCATCTCAGGCAACGCGCGTAAGTATTTCGGTGAAAACATGGTCATCTCCATCCCGGAAAAAATCGCACACCTGCCAGAAAACCTTGACCACCAGGCGCGTCCCTATGCCTACGTGATCATCATTAAATGGAAGCATTACAGCGCATCGCTGATTGTGGATATTTCAAGAATCCGTTAACGGCACAAGCGCTCGGCACCCATGACGCCGAGCGCCATCAACCTTTATAAGGCCTGCACTCACTTGGCTTAGCGCCAAGTAACATGCTAAAAACAAAGCTATGAAAAATAAACCAGAAAAGTGAAAACTTTTTTTGACAATTCACCACTAAAACACTAGAATTGCGGCCTTGCTGAAATACAAGCAAACAGGTTTACAA